>Ga0098041_1000420_pt1 | contig 17057 bp, 23 predicted proteins | sample 8_EtaG_FD_77066 | JGI IMG/M metagenome (GOLD analysis project Ga0098041, IMG submission 77066) | Marine viral communities from the Subarctic Pacific Ocean - 8_ETSP_OMZ_AT15162 metaG | ecosystem: Environmental > Aquatic > Marine > Oceanic | place: Pacific Ocean | collected 2015-01-08
TGCTACATTAAAAGAAAATATCAATATCTTGGATAGTTCATTAGAAAAACTAATGGGTATTCGTGGTACTGAATATGACTGGAAGGAAGGTAACAAGAACTATCAAGGGCATGACATTGGTGTTATTGCTCAAGATGTTGAAAAGGTTCTTCCTGAAGCAGTATCAACTAAACCTGACGGCACTAAGGGTGTCCACTATAATAAACTAATTCCTCTATTAATTGAGGCAGTCAAAGACCTGTCACAACAGGTCGATGACATCAAAGATAAATAAGTAAAAGCGTCTTGTCTCCTATAAGATAATGCCTAGCAATTATAAAACCGTAGTCAATTTTAGAGATGGTATTCAGGTAGATACTGATGATCTCATCTCTAATAATGGTCTGGTCGGTATCGGAAGTACCATTCCCAGACAACAACTCGATGTTCGAGGTAATGTAATTGTCGATGAGAATACCGAATTAAACAACCTTAAAGTTACTGGAATCTCAACATTTAACGGTGATCTTAATGTTGCAGTTGGTTCATCAGTAGGTATTGGAACTACAGTTCCTGAGGAAGCATTCCAAATTGGTATTGGTACTACTGGAATGACTGTCAGTATTGGTGGTCATATTAAAGCAACTAAATTTGAAGGAGATGGTTCATTATTAACTGGTATCCCTGCATCAGTTTGGGTTAACCCTGGTGCTGGTAATACAATATATTCTCAAAAACTTGTTGGTATAGGAACAACACTCACAAGAGGTAATGCTGGATTTGGTGTAGGTTATGAGATCTACATGGATCCTGTAGCTGGTGTTGGTACATTTGAAGGAGTCGTAACAAAGAATTTAACGGTTACAAATACAACAGGTGCAGGTCAGGGTAATGTAAATGCTGATGTTGGTACATTCTCTACCATTACAGCAACTTCAAGCATATCTGCTCCTAGTTTTATTGGTACTATTACTGATGCTATAACAGCAGTTGTAGCAACAGGTTTAACTGATAGTCCAAATGTTAATGTTAATTATATAACAGGTGTTGGTGGTACATTTACTGGTATCACTAGCTTTAGTACACTACAAATTAGTGGTGGTGTTGTTGCCAACGGTGGAATAATAACTGCTACCACATTTGCTGGTACTGCTTCTACTGCTGTTGGTGCTCAAACTGCATATAGTATCCTTGGTGATCCTATTATTCAGGTAGAAGAATTAGTAACTACTGGACTAGCACCTTCTATTATTAAAGGATCGGGTGTTAGTACCGTAGGACAAGACCTATTAGTAGGTGAGTTTTTAGGTGTTGGTAGTACTGAGTCTGCTGCTGGTGATGCTGCAGGATTCATTGGTACTGTACGAATACATGATGGTGACCTTAAACTTGGTGGAAGTATATCCATTGGTGGTAGTTTAGTAGGTAGTATTAATCTTGGTGGTGAACAAACTATCAATGTATTGAATGTTGGTGCAGGATTATCTGTTGCTGGTGTTACCTCAATGACTGGTAATATCACTGGTAGTGGTAATTTTGATATTACTGGCAACATGACTGCTGCTGAGATAAACTCTACTGATAGTTCAAATATTGGTGGTGGACAGACTATTGGTAGTGGATTAGTTGTTGGAGCAACAGTTGCTGGTTCAGCAATACAGGTACTAAATGGTGGTGGATTAATTGTTGGTAGTGGAATCACTATGAGTGGTCCTATTGATGGTGCTACCAACTTAGTGATGAATGGTCCTATCTCTGGTGCTACAAATATTTCTGCTAACGGACAAATAACTGGTATTACTACTCTTAGTGGTACTGGAGATTGGCAAACAGGTGGTGGTATAACTGGAAATCAAGGAAACTTTACCAATTTAAATGTTGCTGGTATTAGCACATTAGGTTCTAGTAATGTATCTAACTTAACTGTTGGTGGTGACCTGAATGTGCAGGGTGTTGGAACCATTACGATGGGTAGTATTAAGGTTGATGGTGTTACTGGAGTTGGTTCATTTACTGCAGTTTATGCACCTACTGGTTTAAGTACTATTTCTAATCTTAGACTTACTGATGGGTCAAATACTTACATGTATGGTAGATATATTGGTATTAATACAGGTGGTGCTGGTGGTGGAACATCTCCAGGTATTAGCGAAGGATTGGAGATATGGGAAGACGGTGAGTTATTCATGCATAATTCATCAAAAGGTGTAGGTATTGGATCATCTGCTACTGATAGAGTAGATGCAACTTTATTACATGTTGGATATAATAGAGATACATCTGGTAATTTAATAGAATCACAATCAATATTTGAAAGTGCAGTAGGAATTGGAACTACATCAACAAGACTATCTGCTAATAATGAGAGATTTGAGATTTATAAGCACACTGTTTTCTGGAATAATCATACTGGAGTAGGTGGAACTATTGGTGTTGGTAATACTACCACCATTAGAATTGGTATTAATAGTGGAGAACCAGGCGGTAGTCTGGACATGAGGTATTCTGGTGAGGCGTTCTGTCTACCACGATCATTCTTGCCTGGTGGTGGAGTGTCAGGAAACCCTGCTATTGTTGATGTTAATGATAATGACTATGAAGGATCTATGTGGTATGATGGTGTTTCCAAATTGGTTCGCTATCGTACTAATAACTCTGATGTTATAGGTCTTACATCTACTCTTGACTATGATTTCATGGAAGAGAGAGGATATAAGGGTAGAGTAATGAACCAGCAGATAACTGGTTCTTATGAGAAATACAGAGAGACTGATCCATCATCTAATGGAGTTGCTCCTGTAAATCCACCTGAAGCACCAGTTGGATGGAGTACCAGTAACTTATGTTTCGCTCATCATAGTGATAATGGTACAAATGTTAACCAACTACAAGTTAAGGGTGGAGATGGTGTATGGAAATCCTTAGTTGGATCTGCATATACTGGTATACAAATAGACATAGATACATTGTCTACACCTAAGAAACTTAGTTTCATTGTTGCTGGTATAGGATCTGCAACATTGAACTTAACCTGAGGGAATTAAATGGCAGCACCTGATTGGTCGAATACTACTCAAAATCTATTAACTGATCCTGCTGGTAAGGAAGTATCCTTTGGACAGATAAGGGCAGCGATTGGAGATACTAGTAAACCTATCTCTGCATCAGAGATGCATAGAGTTACTGATATTGATATTGCATATAACTATGGTTCTGCTCCTACAAGTAGTCAACCACATCTTCCATATGTTTTAGATGCAACTGAAAATGCACATATACCTACCAGTGGTGCTATATCTCCTGATAATATAAGGAATATTATTAAAGAATATGTTATTGAACAGGATCCTAATAAAGAAGAGACACAGTTTGATGTTGGTACTCTTACAGGACCGACAACACCAACTGCTAGTGTAAACTGGAACTCAAATTTAAATAAGAATATTACCAAATATCTTAAGGTCAGGGGTAGAATAATATCACCTAGTGTTGCTACACCTGCTGTATCTATTGCTAGTTCAGCATCATCTAACCTTAACATATTTGTTAACAACTCACCTTCAGGTTATGGCATATATGCTGCTGGTGGAGCAAAAGGCACATCTTCTGGACAACCAGGTGGTAATGCTATTAGTATTACTAATCCTGGAGCACCTTCTAGTCGTGTAGTATATGTTGAGTGTGAAGGATCTGCTTCAAGGATATGGGCAGGTGGTGGAGGAGGATATGATGGAACTGATGGATCTGATGGTGTAACTGGTAGTGGAGCATTGAGTCCTGGATCACCTGGATCTGATGGATCTCCTGGATCTGATGGATCACCTGGATCTTCAGGATCTTCTGGTAGTAGTGGTAGTAGTGGATCTAGTGGTGGTTCTGGATCTGATGGATCACCTGGATCACCTGGATCATGGGGATCACCTGGATGGAATAGAGCTAATCAACCATTTGCTTATACATTCCAACAAACTGTTACTAGTCAAGATGCAAGACGACAAGTAAGACGCAGTAGAAGAGGATGGTGGGGTAGAGGTAGATCTCGTAGTCGAGTTGTTGAAAATGTTTCTGTAACGACTCAGCAGGTTGCTTCAGCAACTCAACCAAGGCAACAAAGAACTCTATGTTTTGGTGGATCTGGTGGTTCAGGTGGATCAGGCGGTTCAGGTGGATCAGGAGGTGGAGGAGGTTCTGCTGGTGGCGGTGGATCAGGTGGATCTGCTGGTCAAGGAGGATCTGCTGGTTCAGGTGGAGGAGCAGGATATGGAGGTGCTGCTGGTTATCATGGAACAGGTGGAATAGGAGGAGTAGCAGGATCTGGATCTATGGGTAGAGGTTGGAATAATAAGACTGGTGCTTTAACATCTTCTGGTGGTACACCTGGAACTCCTGGATCTCCTGCTGGTTCTGGTCAACCTGGAACTTCAGGCACACCAGGAACCTCTGGTACACCTGGAACTCCAGGCACACCTGGAACTCCTGGAGGTGGAGGTACACCTGGCGGTAGTGGTACACCTGGAACTCCTGGTGGTGCTGGAACTCCTGGCGGTGGTGCATCTTGTGGATATGGATCTCCAGGCACACCTGGAACACCAGGTACACCTGGAACACCAGGTGGTGATGGATCTGGAGGTAGCGGTGGAACACCTGGAACTCCTGGATCTGGAGGTACACCTGGAACTGATGGAACACCTGGAACACCTGGAGGAGATGGTGATTCTGGGTTCGGAGGAAATCCAGGTCAACCTGGTCAACCTGGCGTTGCTGGTGGTGACTGGGGTAGATCAAATCCTGGTGGTGGTGCTGCTGGTAGAGCAGTCGCTGGTTCAACATATCAGGTCATTAACGGACCACAACAAGGAGGCACAGGCGACATTCGAGTCATTTATTAACTAAATTATGTCTTATTATCCTATATTACCCCCACCAACATTTGATGGGAATGACTTTGCTACTTGGGAAGATGGATTCACTGATGCTGAATGTAATGAGATCATTCGTTTAGGTGAATCTGTTAATTCAATGGAATCTTCTGTGAGTGGTGGTGTTGATAACAAAATTCGTAAATCAAAACAGTCTTGGTTATCAGTAGATAAAAATACTGAATGGATTTATCAAAGATTGGGAAATATTTCTAGGTGTTTAAATGGAATGAACTGGAGGTTTGAAATAAGTGGGTTTAATGAAGATTTGCAATATACTAGGTATAATGATGATAAAGATTTCTATGGATGGCATATTGATGGAGGTGGAAGTACAAATTCTGAGAATCCACCTCGTAAATTGAGTATGACACTACAATTATCTGAACCAAGTGAGTATGAAGGTGGAGAATTTCAAATACATGCTAGTTCACTACATACATTACCAAAGAAAAAGGGACTAGTTATAGCATTTCCTAGCTATTCTTTACATCAAGTAACTCCTATCATGTCAGGATCAAGGAGGAGTTTAGTTGTATGGTTATGTGGTCCTGCCTTTAGATAACATGCACCCAAAATTGGATCCACAAGTTGTACCTAATGCTTTTACATCAGATGAATGTGATAATATTATTTCATCTGTAGAAAGTGAGTTAGAATTATTTACTTCTATTACATCTCAATATACAACTGAGAAGCGTAAATCATCACAGGTTTGGATACCTAATAATAAACTATTTGAATGGATATATTCTAAATTAGGTACTATTGGATATACTATAAATCAGAACTTCTGGAACTTGGATGTTCGTGGATTTGAAGATTTACAATATACTGTATATAATAATGGAGATTATTTTGATTGGCATATTGATTCAGATGTTGTTGATGATGGGATGCCTACTCGTAAATTAGGTATGACATTACAATTAACTGATCCAAGTGAATATGAAGGTGGTAATTTAATTATAAATCATACAGAATATTTTGATGATTTTGCTGCAAATAAGGGTGATTTGATAATATTTCCTAGTTGGTGTCTACATAAAGTTACACCATTAACTCAGGGAGTTAGAAAAGCAGTCGTAGCATGGGCAGTAGGTCCAGATTTCAAATGAAACCACCTCATAAAGTGTCCAGTCATGCCCCATTGAGTCCTCGTATGGATTATAATGGTAGTATGAAAAACACACATCTAGAGCATTTAGAAGATGACATCCTCAACAGTGGTTCTGGAGGTGGATTTAATGTTGTTAATTTTCTTACAGCATTTGGTCATCAGTTGAGTGATGGTAAGAGTGCCTATCTATCAATATCTACAAAATGGGATGGAGCACCTGCTATTATATGTGGTAGAGACCCAGTTAATCAGAGATTCTTTGTTGGTACTAAATCAGTATTTAATAAGGTTAATCCTAAAGTATGTTATGATGATACAGATATAGATCGTCATTATTTCACTGAAGAATATTCAATATTGCGGAATAAATTAAAGGCATGTTTAAAATATCTTTCTAAGACTGGAATAAGTGGGGTAATGCAAGGTGATTTATTATTTACTGAAGGAGATAAACAGTTTGGTAAAATAGGTGATGATATTCATATTACATTTCAACCAAATACAATAACTTATGCTGTTAATGCTCTGTCTGATAAAGGAAGAAGAATTGATAAAGCAAAATTAGGTATAGTATTTCATACATTATATTTTGGTGAAACTCTTCAAGATATGAAGGCAGTATTTAATACTAATTGGCAATTACATACTATTAATACTGATGATGATATATTCATAGCAAATGCTAATTTTACTGATGAATCAGGTCTATCTAAGTTTAGTGTTCGTGATGCTGCCAAATATGATGCTATTATTAATAGAGCAAAAGGATCATTAAAAAGAGCATCTAATTTCTTAGATGTTATACAAAAATATGGAGAGACTAAGTTTGTAATGTCAGCAATATTTAAACAGTTCTTTAATAATAGAATCCGTACTGGTAAAGGTATTAAGAATACTACTAAAGTTGCATCTGAGTTTGCATTATATTATTCTGGTAAGATGAATGAGGAAATTGATAAGAAGAAGACTGAAAAAGGTAAGGAAAAATATAGAATTATGAAGAAAGCAGGTTTAGCATTTATTGCTAAGTATGAAAGTGATATATACTTTACCGTAGCATCTTACATGTCTTTGCGTGAAGCAAAGAAGATGGTCATAGATCAGTTAAGTAAAGCAAACGGAATCAAAACCTTTGTTGATAAGAATCCATGTAAACCTGAAGGTTTTGTGGTATCATATAAGGGGTCAACATTGAAATTTGTTGATGATGATTTTAGAAAAGCAAACATCACTGTAGTTAAATCATGGGATCCAATAAAGTAACAACATTCAAAGACTTTATTAAAGTTAGAGAGTATATTAATCTCAAGTATGATTATTATGCTAATTTGGGTAGAATGAGGGAGAATTTATCTCCTGAAGAAGAATTGGAACAACATGCTTGTTGGGAACTTATCAGAGACTTGAAAGGGTTTGTTGATAATGTAGAAGAAAATTATGAAGATCCAGACAGAATGATGGACTTTTTAATTGATGATAAAATAATACCTATCAATTTATTTGAAGACTCTAAATAATCAAAAGGATTTAATACAATGGGAAGAAAGATTGCAGTTGTTGGTGCTACCCCTGCTGGATTTATGCAGTTAGCATCTCTAGTTTTTAATAGAGGACAGTATGATGCGTGGAAGGATGATGAATTCACTTTGATACATGATCCTGATAAAGTATATCCATACATGATGTCTGGAACTGTTCCACCTGTATTCTCTGAAATATCTAGTGTTATTAATTTAACAAGAAGATGGTTGAGAAAATATTGTGATGCAACTGATTCACTTGGTTACAAATATGTTGGTTGGGGTAATAGAAAAGATAAAAATGCTAATCTATCATTTAAGTTTGAAACTGCTGCACATTTTGATATAGAAATGTTTAGAAAGGCAATGTTAGATGATGGTGGGCAGTGTTTTGGATATGGTGTTACTATAAAAGAAGAGAAGATTGATTCTTGCTTAATTAATAATACTAATGCTATGATTAATGATGTTAGTTATGATTATGTAATTGATTGTTGTGATAAAGAACCAATATATTCACCACATGATTATGGAGAACCTTATTTTGCATTTACAAATACTGCCTTAATTGTAGAGAAACCAGTAGCAGGTGATTGGGATTTTACTATTGAAGTTGCTGCCAAATATGGACATATAACTGGTATTCCACTTCAAAGTAAGCAGTTGTGGATATATTTTTATGATAGTATTGATAGGACTGATACAACTCAAGAAGTAATACTTGAAGACTTTGCAACACACTTCCCTGATGAGGATGTAACATCATATAAAACTACTCTTATTAATTGGACACCTAAAATATCTAATTATGTTATACATCCAGAAAAAGGTAGTTATATTAGAAATGGAAATGCTCTAGTTAATATTGAACCATTAACTGCTGGTCATCTTTATCTATCTAATATTATTAGTGAATCTATTAATATGTACCTATATCCTATGGAAGAAGGTAAACCATTAGGTCACGCATCTCACCACCATGAAGATTTAGTTCTTAGAGGAATATATCAAGAGATATTGGCACATGTTCAGGAGACTTATGGTGATGTAGTAGATCTTGATTATACATGTATATTAGCATTGATGTATCAATATGGTTCAAAGTATGATACTAAGTTCTGGAAAGATGCTAAACAACAAGCACAACAATACTTAGAAGGTCCAAGATATTTACATCCTGCATTTTTTCCAGGAAAAGTATGGAGAGATGAAGTATTATCTGATAAATGGGGTGATAAAGAATATCGTAAATTACTTCATAGTGAAGAAATGGCATCTGAGGCAGATGTGGCAGGTAGGAGTAGACTTTTGCCCTATGTTCTTATGAATGATTATAATGCTTTCTTAGAATATGCTCATGGATTTGGTGCTCCTTATGCTGATAGATTTCAAGCATTAGATCCTGTTGATCCACCTGAAGATCATGGAACTATTGGATATAATTATTATTAATGCGAAATATTGCAGTTGTTGGTGCTGGTGTAATTGGTATTAATACTATTCTAAGATTAATAGATGAGAGAGATTTAGATACACATATTACATGGATATATGATTCAACAGCACCTATATTTGGTATTGGAGAGTCAACAACACCTGATTTACCATCACAAATAGCATATACTACAAATTTAGTACATAGTCATTTACAGAAGTATTTTGATGGTACTACAAAATATGGAATGAAATTTATTGGATGGGGTAGAAAGCATAACTTCATTCATTGGTTATCACTACATGAAGTAGGTATGCACTTTGATACTAAGAAGTTTAGTGAGTTCTTTCTTGAGTATCTACCAAAGACAACATATGATTTTGAGTTATTAGATGAGAAAATAACACATGTAGGATTTGACAATAATGGTGCATATCTTAATAATAAGAGATATGATTTTATAATGGATTGTACTGGTGGTACATCATTAATTGACCACGATCATTATTTTGATTCACCATTTCAAAGTGTTAATAATTTACTAGCATGTCCTATTCCTGAGGGGAGAGATTGGGGAGTAACTATAAACTATGCTCACAAAAATGGTTGGATGTTTGGTATACCATTAAAGAGTAGGCATACTTATGGTTATTGCTTTGATTCTAATATAACATCAATAGATGAAGCAACTGAGGACTTTAAGACTATTATTCCTGAAGCAAATGATATAGAATTAAGACATTTTAAATGGAAACCAAGATTATCTACCTATTTGTTACATTATACTGGTAGATATGCTCGTAATGGTAATGCTATTGGGTTTATTGATCCATTAGAAGGTCTTGCTGGTCAATATTATGATAGAATATCAGATAGAATTGTTGATTACATACTTGATGGTGAATATGATAATCCTGAAAGAATAGATCATTTAAACGATCACTATTATACACATATTGTAGATGAATGGTTGAGGAATACTACATATTGTTATCACTTTGGTTCAAAGTATGATACTCCATTCTGGAGGAATATGGTTACTAATTCTAGAGATTATTTAAATAATAAAGAACTCAATCCATGTAATATATTAGATGGTCATCATAATTTTACTGAAGATCTATTTAATATAATTGGTGATGATCCAATATTATTAAAACAGTTTAGATCACATAAATTATTATTTGATCCACCACCATTTTGTAGTAATTACAGAGATTTTACTGAATTTGCTTATGGTATGGGTGCTGACTATGCTAAGAAATATCCATTACTGGTTCCCATTGTTGAACAATCAGAACCACATGGAGAACTGTCACATAACCATTGTTAATCTAACTATTATCAATTATAATGAAGATACCTAAACGATCCGATATGACTGCTGCTGTAACTGCTGGTAAAAATGCCAAGAAGAAGGGGCATGAGTTCGAGCATCACATTGCTGCAACATTTAATAAACTATTTGGTGGCGATCATCATGTTGATGGTGGACCTCAAACTAAAGTAGATGTATATGATAAGGAAGGCAACCAAACAAAATACTCTTGTAAGAGTATGTCGAAGAATCATACTCAGGTAGCATTATTATCTACTCAAGGTTTCATTGAACACTTTAAGATTAAAGGGAATAATAAAAAGTTCCTTGATATGTTCTTTGGATATTATAATAAAGAATTAAAATCTATTGTAGAAGAGAGACATCCTGAGTTAACTCTATCTGCTATGGAGATAAAGCAGAACCGAGTGTATAAAAATAATATAGAGAAGAAAATTTGCAGTTCTTTTGTAACATGGATGAATCGAAACAAGTGTGCAATTTTTGATGTTATTGTTAAGCAAGGATATAATGGTGATGCAGTTAATACTATTATATTTCATCAAAAAGGATCTGAAATAATTAGAATGGTTCCAGTAGATACTATAGAGAAACAGGTCAAGGAAGGTAGATGGACATTGAATGATACTACTCTTGAGTTTAGAATAGCAGACGGTAGAAAACTATTTCATCTACAAATGAAGGGATCAGGTAAGAAATATAATAGTGGTTATCATTCTATGATGTTTCACATTTATAATATTAACTATAATAAAATATGATTAAAACTTATGATGATGCACTATCTAAAGAGTGGTGTGATAGTTTAATACAATTATTTGAAAATGCAGAACAATATCATTCAAAAGTAGATAGAAATTATAAACCTAAATTTACCTCACTAAATGTTAATCAAGTTGCTCCACAATATATAAATGGACTTGTGCAATTAACTAGAATAGTTTATGATAATTATAAGAAAGATTTAGATTTAAAACATTTACCAGAGTATAAAAAATTAGAAGAGTATAGAATTAAAAGATATATTGCAGGTGGAGATGAAAGATATGATGAGCATATTGATGTATCAAATTATAGAAATGCTCATAGATGTTTATCTATATTATTTTATTTAAATGCTAACAATGGAGGCACAGAGTTTCCTAGAGAAAATATAATAATAACACCCAAATTGGGGCGTGTATTATTATTTCCACCCATGTGGATGTACCCTCATATTGGACATCCACCCACAGATAATGTAAAATATATATTATCTACATCTGTACAATATACATAGTTATATTGTATTAAAACATACCAATGGCATCATATAATATTACATTAAAAGATCCTCAAGGTGAAGTATTAGGTTCTTTTGAATGTGCTGATGATGAATATATTTTAGAGGCAGCAGAAGAGGCAGGATATTGTGATATTAACTACTCATGTCGTGCTGGTGCATGTTCAGCATGTGCATGTAAAGTAGAGTCTGGAACTACTAATAATGAGGATCAATCTTACTTAGATGAGGATCAATTAGCAGATAATTACATATTGTCATGTGTTGCTTATCCGACTTCAGATTGTGTTATAATAACTGAACAGGAAGAAAACATCTAATGAATGATTCAGTTGAAATTGGTGGCACATTGCTATTTTTAGCATTTGGTGTTATAATAACTTGGTATCAGGCAAAATTATCTAAAAATGACAATTTATAATGTCAAAGCAAGATATACTGATGATCGAGGAAGATCGCATAACATAACATTGCAATCTGATCTTTCTGATAGAAGATTTATTGAGCAATTAATTCGTGCTCAATATCCTGCTGATCGAATCTTTATCAACAATGTGAGTCAAGCATGAACAATTATCCAGAACCACCATTACCAGAATGGGGTAAAAATGACAGAAAACTTGTTAAACAACGAGCACAAGTTAAGAGTCGTTTCTATTACTTATTTTGGGGTATTGCAACATTCTCTGTAGTAGCAGGTCAACTATATGTTGGTAGTGGTTACAGAGCATATGCCAACTCACTTAATAGATTATTTGATACTATTGAAGTAGAAGTAAATCAACCGAGGTTTTACTAATGTTAGATAAACTATTTGCTAATGTTATGACTAGAGGTGTTAAACAAGACACCAACATTTATGAGTCGCCTGATGGTGGCAAGACAGTTTATGTTAGAAAGAATAATCAAGACCCTAAATTTAGGTCTAGAGTTATAATTAACCATGATGATCCATTTATTGATGAACTATTAGCAAAAGGATATACATTTGATATTGCTAACTCATGGTATCGTAGGAGATGGACAACAAATCAAGGTAGCGAATCTATTGAAGAAGTATATCAAATGCTAGAGCATGGTGATAACAAATCATGGAAACATTTGATGATAGGATATAATAATGAGATATTCTATGAAGAACCAGTCGAGAAAGTGTCACATAGAAAGTTGCACAACGACCTTGATGCCCTATAATACATGTATGGGAAAACAAACGAGGTTCCTGACTAGACTGACTTAGAAGCAGTCACATGATGTCAAGGTAATGCAACTGTCCCCTCAGTTTTGTTTTCTCTCACCACTAACGAGGAGATGGATGTGCCTCTCGGTTCGCTACCGAAGAAAGAACTAACATCCCTATAGTTTACATTAACCTACATTATGCCAACTGCTGCTACTGCAAAGAGAACAACAACTCCACGCAAAAGACGCACTCGCAAAGTAACAACAACTTCTACAAAGTCTGTTACTAAGGTAACACCGAAGAAATTGAAAAGACCTGCTAAAACAGTTTTAACTCTCAACCATTATGTGAGAGACTATCAGTCAAGAGTTAAAATTCATAACTATGAGTTTACATTATTCTTGAATGATTGCAAAAAAGGTTTACAAATAGCAGACAAGTCTGTTCGTAGTTTCTATCAGTATGCTACCAAATCTTATAAGTCACACTTCAATGTGTGACAGTCAATAAACTGACACCTCACCCCCTTTCAGGGGGTTTTTTATTGCTATAATGAATATGTTGAGGGATAACGGTTTTCATGCCCGAAACATCACCTGCAGTCATGGATAATGCCTCTGCAGTAATTGATGTAGTAGGGGTTCAGGTGTAAGCGATTCCCATGATGTAAATTTGGGCATATAGGTGAAACCTTGCAGATGCCCCGTTCTCTCAACCTATTCTTTACATATTAACTCTATTGAAGAAACTTAGATCACATCAATCTCGTGCGATTGATGCCATGAAACTATCAAATAAGGGGTGCATTTATGTCCCTACTGGTGGTGGCAAAACTGCAATTATGATTGAAGATTTAAAGGGTAGAATGATTCCACCATATTCACCATTTACTGCTGTAATTGTTGCACCTAGAATATTATTAGCACAGCAATTATGTGAGGAATTTATTACTGAAGTTCCTAATGTTAAGGTGTTACATGTACATAGTGGTGAAACTAAGTATGATAAAGAAACTAAACCTGAGTTTATCACAAATTGGGTTAGTCGTCATCCACAATATACTAAATTAATATTTACAACTTATCATTCATTGCATAAAATATGTGATTCAATGGTTAACATTAATGTACTATATTGTGATGAAGCACATAATTCTACATCTAAAAATCATTTTGTAGGTATATCAACAGTAAAGTCAAATAGTAGTTATTTCTTTACTGCCACACCCAAATATTCAAGAGGTAATAATGAACGAGGTATGAACAATTCAGATGTTTATGGTAATACTTTAATTAGTGTACCTGCACCTGAACTTGTTAAGAATGGAACAATATTACCACCTCTAATTGATATACATGAGACAAATGAGACTAGAACAAAATATAATGCACCTGAAATTGATAAGAAGGTGATATTAAATATCATCAAGAATATCAAGACTAATTTATCACCTAAGATCTTAGTTGCTGCCCCTAATACTACAATATTATGGAATATGCTGACTAAAAGTAATATTATATCATCCCTAAAAAAGCAAGGTTATGATATAATGCACATTACAAGTAAGCATGGTGCATATATTAATAAAACTAAAGTTAATCGTCAAGTATTCTTTGATACTTTGAAAGAATGGGGTGATGATGATGATAGAAAGTTTGTATTATTTCATTATTCAATATTATCTGAAGGTATCAATGTTCCAGGATTAACTCATACTGTTCTATTAAGAAATTTACCAATAATTGAGATGGCACAAACGATTGGAAGGGTTATCCGTCTTCATAAATATGATTATAACAACATACATAATAATACGATTGAAGCAGGTAATGTTAAACAATACCATAAAAAACATGGTGTTGTAACAGTACCTATAAACAGTAAATCATCTGTTGCTACTCGTAATCGTCTTCAAAAGTTAATAGAATTAATATTTGAAGATGGACTAACTGCTCATTCATTCGCTTACTAATCATGTCTTATTTACAAACAATTAAATACAAAAAGTTACCTAGTGGTAAGAAAGTTTACACTGAAGAAGTAATTGCAAGTACACCAAATGCTGCTAGACTTGCAATACAAAATAGATTAGGTGTTGAAATTTCTATTCAAGAATGTTTAACATCTGTACCATCTACAACATTTGACAACACTCTCACTTAAACCTACTAATTATTAATTATGTCTGCTTATCGCACTGCTACAGTTACAATCTATCGTAACGATATGGGTCTCATTGATGTTGAAGTACCAGCAACAAATTATGCTGCTGCTGAAAGATTAGTTAGAGAACAATACGGTGATGTTGATATTAAAAGAGTGAATCTTAACTGATGAAAGATACTATTTTATATGGTGATTGTCGCCAAACTCTTGATACTTTAAAATCACAAATTACCATTGGTATATGTGATAAACCTCGGATGTGTGTTACTTCTCCACCTTATTACGGTTTGCGTGATTATGGTGGAGAAAATAGTCAAATAGGACAAGAACAGACACCAGAAGAATATATTCAAGAGATGGTTAATGTATTATCTAAGGTGAAGGATTGTCTTAGTGATGATGGTACATTGTGGTTAAACATTGGTGATAGTTATTATAACTATAGACCAGGTAAATCATACCCTAAACAAACATTTAGTAAGACTAATCAAGACCTACCAGAGTATACACCAAAGAGAGCAAATAAACTTGATAATTATAAAGAAAAGGATCTAATTGGCATCCCTTGGATGTTAGCATTTGCATTAAGAGCAGATGGATGGTATTTAAGACAGGATATTATCTGGCATAAACCTAATCCAATGCCCGAAAGTGTGAGAGATAGATGTACAAAATCACATGAATATATCTTCCTCTTAAGTAAGAACAAGAAGTATTATTATGATAATGAAAGTATCAAGGAACCTGCTAAAGATTGGGGAACTCGTGATAGATCTAATGGTAAATATCACAAGGAAGGTACAGGTTTAAATCCTCATACTGGTCTCACTAAATCATATCCAAAGAAGAATAAAAGATCAGTTTGGAGTATAACTAAGAAACCATATAAGGGTGCTCATTTTGCAACTTTCCCTGAAGATTTAATTATACCATGTATTAAAGCAGGATCACAAAAAGGTGATATAATTCTTGATCCGTTCATGGGAAGTGGCACAACAGCAGTGGTAGCAAGGGATTTGGGTAGGCATTATATAGGATGTGAACTGCATGAAGAATATTCTAAACTAATTGATGAGCGTGTGCCAACCAACAAAGTGGTACATAATGGACTGACAGAGGCAATTGCTGAGTTATAATAAGTATGTAAACAAATAAAGGTACTTAATGACCCAAACCAGAACAGTTCCAGAGTTAGTCTCCGAATGGACAGACGAACTCGCAAACCGTCTTAATTCTCAATACAGAAGGTATACTGTTAAAAGTTTGGAAACATTCACATCAGAGTATGCTGAAAAAAGATTAAAGAGAATTAAGTCAGGTGCAGAGAAGTTGACCATATTTGTTATTAGAGAAGGACGCAAATATTATAAAATAAATCAAGCAGAATGGCGTGATGGTGAATATGTAGATACAAGTGTTCACTGCTTCGTTAATAAGAATACAGGTGAAGTTCACAAACCTGCATCATGGAAATCACCAGATAAGCGTGTTCGTTATGATTTAAGGATCATAAAAGAGCGTGAATATGTATATGAGAACTGTGATTGGGCAGGTGGTTGGTTATATTTAAGGAGGGGTTAATCATGCCACAAATTAGAGCATTTAATCAACTAGATTTATTATCAGATGTATTAGAAGACTTCTGCACTAAGTATAACTTAGAGTTAATGAGTGCAGATGATATTTTATACGGTAGTTCTGATAATGAACTAACAAATTACCAGAAAGATTGGTTGAGAAACTATATCGAAGTCTGGGACATTATTGTAAACTATTAAGGAGGATTTAACATGTATTATTCTAATGAATTCGGTAGAATCTTCTGGGTTGATGATAACATGGATTTCAAATCATGTCCACAAAATATAGATGGAACAGGTGATTTTGACTGCGAAGATTATGTATCAGAGTGGTCAGATTGGGAGGGAGTAAATATGAGTTTACTCTTAGATATTCATCAATCATGTGTAGTTAACAAGGTTAATCATGCAGGTTCATTAACAATTAAAGGAGGTATTTAATCATGTCTGATCTATTAAACAGTTACACATTTGAAGCAAAGAAAATTGTATACTATTCAGTAACAGTTGGTGCAGAAAATAAGACTGAAGCAA
>Ga0098041_1000425_pt1 | contig 16990 bp, 9 predicted proteins | sample 8_EtaG_FD_77066 | JGI IMG/M metagenome (GOLD analysis project Ga0098041, IMG submission 77066) | Marine viral communities from the Subarctic Pacific Ocean - 8_ETSP_OMZ_AT15162 metaG | ecosystem: Environmental > Aquatic > Marine > Oceanic | place: Pacific Ocean | collected 2015-01-08
ATTTTGCTTTTTGCGCATTTATATCCGCCACATTACTAGCTTCTAAAGTGGGGTTATTTTTACTTACATCTCCTAATAATTTATCTAACTCCTTTATTTCATTTATTATTTCATACGACCTTTTAATATTGGCTTTAGAACCGGCTGCTTCTACACTCTTCATATCTGCTCTAGCTTCAGTAATTTTTTCTTGAGCTCTTTGTGCCTCTGGTCTTGTTATATTACCTTTTTCTACTTGTTCATTTAAGTACGTAAAAGTATCCATAATCTCCGCCTTACTTTGCTTTGACCAATATTCAGCCTCTTTAGCACTTAAAGAGTTGTCAGGACTTAAACTTATTTCTCTTTTCCCCTCTGCATCGGTTTTGATTTCATTAAGCTTAGTAGATTTTCCTTGAGCAATACTTAACGAAGCGCTGTATCTTGCCTCGTTTTTTGCTTCTTGCTTTTCAATTCGTTCAGTCTCCTTTAAAAATTCTTCAATCCTCGTTTTTTGATTTTTATGCTGAATAGCTTTATTATACTGATTAGTCAGCCTGTTCATGGCTGTCATTTCATCAGCTCCTTTTATGTCCTCAGACGAACTAATTTTTTCAGCTTTTTTCATATAAGCTTCCTCTATCTCTTCTTTGGTAGAGTTAGGGCCTATTTCTAGCGTGTTATAGGCAATTTTAACGCTTTCAGGTAGTCTAGCGTAATCTCGCCCATAAAGTCCGTTTATTTGGTCTTTTAACGCCTTTCTCCACTCTCTCTCTAACCCACGTGGCTTAGTTAGGTTTAATCCACCTGTAACAATGTATAGTTGAGCTAAGTTTTCGATTAATCCCCGCTCTCCTTCAAAGGCTTTAGCTAAAGCCGTTCCATAAGTGTAGTCCATCTCTCCTGTAGGGTTTCCTTCATCGTCTACAATAGGAACACCGTTAGTAACATTTTCTAATGCATTTACCGTAACCATACCAGTTACACCCCCTGTTATCTTAGCTTGAGCGTCAATAAATTTTTGTATTAAGTTAGGCACCATTTGCATTGGCTTAGATCTCAATAACGGTCTAAATAGTTCCGCAGCTGTACTACTTCCCCCTGCTAATGCAAAGCCTTCAGGAGCCCCCATTTCTCCATCAAACCCTTGTTGGTGAAGATACAAAACGAAAGCCTCCTCCAATGCTGCACCCATAATTCTGGTTCCCGCCTGATACACTTTACTACTGTATCCAGCTGCTCTAATTTTGAAATAATTTTGCATTCCTTTTAAAACACCTGTGGCGTTGCCAGCGCCTCTAACTAGCGCTACTTCCGCTAAAAAGGGAATAATAGAAGCTCCCATGTGTAATGTTTCTTCAGTAAAAGTGGCTTCTAATTTTTCTACCTCCTTGTCACTAAACTGTATTCCAGCTTTTGCCATTTCACTTACAAATAGTGTAGCCTCTTCTTTTGGTCCCATTTGCTCATCTCCCGTAGCCCCATAAATAAACCCTCTACCAGCTACATCCATCCAATCTTCGGGATTTTGTTCAGCATGTTTGATGTAGTTTTTATTTAAGACTAACGCTTGATTAGTGGTTTGAAATTGAGCCAAAGCCTCGTTGTACGCATTAGCGAGTGGATTGTTAGCCAAATGTTGCCCTGGTTTTCCATCTACAAAAAACCCTTCAAACACCATATCGCTTGGATTCTTTAACTGACTTAAGTACCCAGCTTCACTTCCAGCTCCTTCGTACGCTTCATCGGTAAAGGGGTTGTGTAAATTTTGGTGAGTATTAAAAGCTCGGAAAGTCTCCTGTTCTCTTTGGTGGAGTTGCGGCATGTTGCCAGTCAACATAGCTGGTAAATTCTCCATCAGTGAGCCATAAGTTCCTTCTCCCGTGAGAAGTCTCCATCCTTGCTCTACAACACCAGCATCATTTAAACTAGACTCAAAATTTTGAGCTAACTTATCTCCTATGTATAATAAGTTAAAATAAGCATCTCTTCTTAATTGCTCAATAGCTACTACATCATTGTTATTTGCTTTTAACAACTCTTTTGCTCTAGCATCAATGTCGTATTTAGCATTTAATTGTTGGTCATCTTTACTTGGTTTTTCTCCTTCTTTTAATACCCTATTATTTATGGGTGAATAAAGCTGAGTGCCTTGGTTTTGAGATAGTTTTTCATACTCTAGAGCTTCTAGCGTAAGTATAGATTCATAATATTTTTTTTGAATAGATTTATATTCTATAAACCCCATTCCATCATGTGCTTCCTTACTTAATTGATCTGCCTTTATTTTCTGCTCAGGAGTATACTCTGACTCATAACGGTAAAGCTCATTAGTAACTGCGGCCACATCTCCATCTGCTTTGCGGTATTCTTCAAAAGCCAACGACATCCCCTGTTGAGTGTCAGTAAGATATTGGTTTCCAAAATCAGTAATTTTCTCATCTATTACGTTGGTAGTATTGACAATAATATCCTCTACTATTTCTTGAGCCTCAAACTCACTAAACCCTTTATTTTGTAAATTTTGCGTTAGAACGTCTACGTTGTCGTACGTAGGCAGCACTAAATTTCCACTTTCATCCGTTAATACATCTCTCAAAGACTCCTTCCCCATTAACTCTTGAACGTGCGGAGCATCAGCGTTTTCAAAATTATCAAATGTTAATTTCAATGGAAGGGATAATACACCCGACAACAGCGCGCTATTGTAGTATTGTTGTCCCCCTATCTGTGTTCTTTCTTTTATCTTTTGCTCTCTTTTGATAGGATCCCTATAATCTTCCAATATTTGGACATTAGGATCATCGCTATCTAAAGCGCTAGGCATGTCTATTCCTAAAATACTTTCCCCTAGGGGGTTGTATTCTAAATTAAACAAATTATCTACCACCTCTGGTTCTAGTTGCTCTGTGCCAGGGCGCTCTTCATAAGATATTAAATGCTTGGAATTTCCACCACCTATTGAAGTAGTGGGTTTTTTTGGGTCGTAATCAGGGTTGTCTCCATAGATGGGGATTTTAGCAACAGGTTTTTTTTCCTCTTCCCCTTCAGTCGGTGTTTGGGAATCTAAAGAAGCCGATACAGGTGGCTCCGTTGGCGGCTCGATAGCCGATGTAGTAGGTGTTTTTTGGTCTTCTCCACCTGACTCCAAAGTTTCTTCTTTTTTTTTTACGTCTTCTACACTAGCGGGCGCCTCTTTTGCTTGAGACGTAGAGCCGTATCTTCTTGTTATCTTACCTAATTCTTTTTGTAACCACTCATCATTCTTGGCTTCCTCAACATTTTGAGTTAAAAAATCCCTAGCGTACGCCTCATTGTCATCTCCATATTTTTCATTAATGAGTGCAACGTTTTCTTCAGTCGGTTGTTCTACTCCATATTTTCTATGTAGTGTACCTATTAATCTATCATCTATCGGTGTTGCCATTGGTTATTAATATTGGTCGTCTATAATTTGTAGAAGTATTTCATTAAGTATTTGAGTGTTAGCATCAGGGTCACTTGTCAATGTAATCTTATAAGGAGTTTGTACACCCTTAACTTTGATGGTAGCTTGTACACCATTCCCAAATTTATTAATAGATATAGTGCTCGGTATAGGGACTCTACCCCCTGTTCTTACTACCTGTTTAAAAAAGTTTGTTAAATCTGTTTTAAAGTTATCTTTTAATTTTCCATCTGACTTGAAAGCCGCGTGCCCACTTCCTGTAGTATTTCCAATAGCACTAGAAAGTTCATTTACATAAGTGCCAATAGTATTTTCCCCTACAGAAAACCCGCTCACCGCCATCTTACTTTTTCCAAATGTTCTTCCTTCCTCTAATAATGTTATGCTCTCTAAATTATCTAAAGGCTTATAGTTGGCGTCCGTAATCTGTGTGAAAGCCCCAGGATTCTCCATCGCTTTTTTAATCTGAGCTTTTTGCGCTGGTTTAAGGTTATCTTGAGCTGTAGACCAACGATTTTTTAATGCGGTTCCTGTTAATCCTGTCATTACTCCAAAAACAGCCAAAGCTCTCTCCTCCCATTTATCTTCACCATATACACTAAGGTCTTCTACTACATTGTAGGTGGTCTTTTGGGTCTTAGGGTTGTAAACGTCATATACTATAGTGTCTGAATCACCTCTTACATTTTTCAATACCCTAGTAGCTGTAGGCACGGATGCGGCTAACGAGGCTAAATCCGTACGAGTAGCGGCCATCATAGCTCCAACGTAATCCTCAGTAGCGGAAGCTATTTTTGCTTTCTTCTCTTTGTTAGCATAAAAAGAGGAGTTAGGGTTGTTGTAAGGCAACGGCTGTTGCTCAATACCTATCTGAGCTCTAAACGTGTTCTCAATACCAACTCTAGCGGTCTCCATTTGCGTGTCTGTCACATCTGCTGTAAGTTGGTCCTCGGCATTTTTGATGGTTCTTATACCATAAATAAGTTTGCCATTTAAATCAACTTGCAAATCTACTCCATCCAAGCCTAACCCTGGCCTAAAGCCTTGAGATGGATCTTTAGCATCTACTAAGTCACTGTCTTTGTAAGTATAAAACGTCTCTCCATTAGGCCCTAACATATTGTCTCCTAGAACACTAGCTGCGTTGTTCATCATATTAGGTCCGGCTAAAATTTCATCTTGAACGCCCTTTACTATTTTAGTGTACTCACTCACCCCTTGCACGTCTGTTAAGCTTTCCATAGCAGCAGTCCCTTTAGTGCTGTACAGGTTGTTAGCTCTAATAGCCTCTTTAAACGTGCCTATAAACTCTGCTTTGGAATTAACCACATTTGATAACTTCACTTGATCGTGTAGCTGTTGAGGAGTGTTGTTTAAATCTGTCATTGAAGAGTATGTCTTTCCATCTCCCCACAACACCTTACCTGTATTGCTTATCTTAATATCCTTCCCTTTTAAGTCCGCCATCAAACTAAATTCTTTCGCAGCTGCGCTTTCCATAATAGAAGCAATATCTTGCTGTCCTCTTTGAGCAAAGAGTTGTAGCTTTTCATTAAAGCCTTTAGAGATGTCATTAAAATTATTCCACCCATCTTGCAAGTTGTTCATAGCTATCCTATACTCTTGAGATGACAGTTTATTCATTTTGAGTTGTCGAGTAAGCTCGTATGCTTTTTTCTTAGAAGTAAAAGCGCCTTGAGCAACAATCTCATTTAAATCTTTACTCTTCCCCTTCTCCTCTCTTAATAATGCTGTGTCGGTTTCTTGCTCAAACTTCACATTTTCATCTCGCTCTTTTTGTCGTTTAGCAATAACGCCCTCTATCTGTTGAATGCCTTTTTGAGAAGCCGTCACCCAATCAAAGCCCTTTACAGGTTTGGAGCCATAATATTCTTTATCATCTTCTCTTGCCATAATTTATCCAAATATAGTATAGTCAAAGTCATCCCAATTGGCGTCCATGCCCGTCCATGTTTTTCTATCCTTTCGCTTCATTTCTTTTAATCTGTTTATAGCATCTTCTTCAGTCATTCCAGCGGGTAGCTTGGCTTGATCAAGTTGATTGTAAATTTTTGTAGCATCTTCTAATTGATTTGCACCTTTATACAAGTTAGAAGCCTCAATCCCTCCACTCACCACGTTAGTAGCTCCTTGAGTAATACCAGCTAGGGCGGTTTGTTGATTCGCTTGTGAAGCGGTTATTTCAGCCTGAGCCCCTTCTAGTTGACCCTGTAAAATAGCTGTCTCCCCTTCAGTTTTAGCTTTTTGAAGGTCCGCCTCCCCTTTAGCTCTTAGCTTAGCTGTAGCCTCTTCTCGTTGAGATAAATTAGCTCCCACTTCTAAAGCTTGTCGCTGTTGACCTCTTACTAAATTGGTGGCTTGAGCAGTTTGTTCTGCACTGTATAAATTACCTGTTATGCCTGCTACCATTTGAGCGCTTTGATCCATAGCTAACCTTTCACCTCTGTCGGAGGTTTGAAGAGCTGCATAGGGATTGGTTAAAGATTCTAATTGCGCTCGCATTTTCGTAACATAACCCTCTGTTTTTCGGTTTAAGGCTTGTTGTTTTCCTTGTTCATTAAAATACTGATAAGCCCCCATTCCTACTTGAGCTAACCCAGCCACTAAAGCCACGTAGCTCATACCTAAATTACACGTAACATCTGTGGGTATTAAACTAAAAACATAGTGAGTAAGCAACAAGCTTACAAAAGACAACACACATTTAGAAAGTATAATGAGATTTTTCATGAAAGAATAATTTTACACAAAGATACTAAATTAAGGAAAACTTTTAAATATCTCACTACTTACTGCAAACAGTTCAGATTCGGTTTGTAAATTGTTGGTAAACTTAACCTCAGCATAATAACCCCTTGACCCATACGACTCAACCTCACTATTCTTTAAAAACATTATAAAATCTCCAATTACAGGAAGAACAGCCGCTGCGTTAATTGTGATAGTAGACACCGCAGGAAAGACTCCATTAGAAATTGCATTAATTGGTCCTACTTCAGTTATAGAGGCTCCTGTACCCACATAAGCCACGTCATTTACACTTAATAAAGAGCTTATGGGTTGAGCAAAACTAATGGTTATTGGTCCAGGTAATACACCTACAACGTTAGAGCAAACCCCAATTCCTTGAGCAGATGTTTGGCTTAAGTCCTGACTTGTAGCATATCGTCTAATGTTAGAATAATAAGCTCCTTCTTTTTTAATAAAAAAATCTTTACTAATAAATCCAGTTGTTAAATCAGTCACCACCTCAGCAGCCCACGGATCATCTCCCTCAAGCTCTAGCGTCATAAACATTTTTGACTCAATAGGCTTATCATTAAATATTGCAGTTATAGTAGATGGGTAGTTTTCACCATAATATTGGTTCCTACTAGTATTGTGATGGTGTTTATATATATTACCGTTTTTAAACGTATAAAATATACTATTCATAACTATCATCCAATCTGGCTCATAAGAATGAAATGAGGTCCAACCATTATTACTTGGAGAGTATGTTACTGTTGTCCTCGCCATTATGCTATAAACCAATTAGTTCCGTCACAATATGCTGTTTGGATTGAATACAATGTAGTATTAGTCGCAAAAGTGGCAGCTCCATTAATTGTCGCTCCCCCAGTTGTTCCTACACTCGCTGATGTTCCTCCATTAGCCACCCTAATAAACGTAACTATTTTACCCGCAGAAGCAGCTGGTAAATACATGGTCCCAGCGGCCACACTTGCCGAATAAAAAACCATTCTTTTTGAAACGTTAGGATCTGCGGACGCATCTACACTTTCTATAGTGTGGATGCCACCCTGAATATTAGCTAGTAAATTAGCGTAAGAAATACTTCTAGTAGCATACGTAGTCGCTGTAGCGTCATATTCTGACAAATCAAATAAGTCTGCCCCCTCTAAGGAAGTAATCGGTGTATAAGCTGATATTTTAACCATAATGTAAAGTTATTAAATTTATTCTATTGTTTTTTCTAAATCATTTTCAGTAGTCTTGTCATTACCCGCCTCAGTAGTTTTAGTCACTCCACAAATACTTACATCTACTACTTGACCAATGTTGTCAATTCTTATAGTAGTATTATTGTCCATTAAATACCACAAGTATCCTCCGTTATAACGCAAATAGTTGCCCACTGAAGTGTCTAAAAAGAACACAAAATCATTAACTATTGGATACTCGTTTTCTCCGTCATGATAATATATAGAGTATGATGGAGTTACTGCGCAAGCGTCTGATGCGTTACTCTTAGGTTGGGAACTATCACAATTAAAGCGTCTATATTGAGTGCTTGGACCTACTGTAATAAGAAACACATCTTGGTTACTAGTTCCAAAACAATTAGTAGCAGTAACTACTATACGATACACTCCTGTCTCCCGCACTATCCCTTCTAGCACACCAGTTCTAAGGTTTATATTTAACCCTAGTGGTAGTACTTCATTTGCGCACACCCCTTCTAAAGTAGCTGTAGCTCCTGAACCTGTTACTAAAACCGGCACACTAGCCGAACAAAAACTGTAACTCTCCCCTATAGCAACTTGAACCTCAAAAGTATTTCCACCATTACAGCGGGTTAAAGTGTAAACACCTCCGGTTTCACCACCATCTATTAAATACAATTGACAAGGACTTATCAGTGTCCATTGTGCCGGATTATTAGTTCCAACTAACTGAATACCAACACTTTCACCTTCTTGAAAAACAAAATTAGGTATATTAACTACAGGTACAGCTGTCTCTGTACAAGCAGCACAACTCCCTATATCTATTACTAACCCATTATTATCAACATACGCATAATCATCTCCTGCTCCTATTTTATGATAAGCTAATGCCCCATCATATTTAACCAATCCATCCGCCCCATCATATATGGTATCTCCCGTAATAGGTAAAGCTGCTGATCCGTCATGATATTTAGTAGTAGCAGGAACTCTAGGACATACAGTAGAATAATCGTCATTGTTTAAATCTAAAAGAAATGAAGTTAATGAAAGAGCTCCTACAGCCACCGACCACCCATCATCAACTCCAGAGGTCTCCACTATTAACTCCGCTCTAGTAGATGTATTTAAATTCTTTAATAAATCCACCGTTGCTCCTCCCACTACAAATCCAGTGTCTATTGCGATTGTGCCTCCGTATTTTACTATAAACCTATTTGCTACTGCGTTAGCGTTGTAAGTTAATACTGACTTTCCTATAGATGGAGTGTAATCAATAGTAGCATACGTAGTACCTTCATTACCTGAAGAACTAGTTATGGTGTTTCCTACTGCAACCTTATTAGTGTAATCCCAAATTAAATATAAATACCTTTCATTGTTTGGTGTAGCATAAGTAAAAGACCCTGTGTAAACTCCAGCTACTAAAACAGGACTTAATAAAGTAGATGCAGCTAACAAAGCATCCGCATCTTCTTCTTCATACCGAGTATTGCTTACATGGTATCTAAGTTCATTACCTAGTCCTGGTGAAAAGGGGCGTTGTGTAGTGGTTCCAAGAGCTTCGGCTTGAACCTTTATCGTGTCTGTTGGAGCAGGAATTGGACCCTCTCCTGCAATCCCTCTGCTTCTAGTTTTTAAAGTAACTTGATTTTCTGAAAATTGCGTGTCTTTAAAATCTATTACACCACCTGTATTACTAGTAAATGTATACATCTGTCTAGACTTTAAATAAATAGGCCGACTACTGATAGGGTTGGCTATAGTTGAAGGTTTTTCACCTATAATCCATCCCTCCACTTCAATAGGACGTCTTTTAGATTGAATAGTAGTGTTACTAATTGTTTCAGCACATCCTAAAAAGTCTATTCTTAATGATCTATTGTTTCCTGTGGTGTTAGGTAAATAATGGAAACAAACTCTACGATTGCCTGTTCCAGCTAAACTAGTTCCTACTACATTGTCAATTAAAACCCATCCATTTCCATCTCCTGTGTCTACTAATGAAATCGTCCAATCCCCCGTAGCCTCTATTTCAACACACACTATCGAGCTTTGACTTCCTACATTGAAAGGGTTTCCTAAATCTTCAGTAGGACGAATAACAATATTAAACTCGCAAGGTAATTCAACATTCGTCTCTGACAACACATATTGTTGTTTAAAAGGATCAAAAGCGCCTAGTTTTTGAGTATTAGGATAAGCGATAAACATGTCCTTAAAATAATCCTTCATTCCGCGAGACGATATTTCATCCATTCCTTGGCCTAGGGTCATTTTCATTACTAGTCCTTGTTGAGTATCGGTAAAATATAAATTGTCCCCCCACTTTGCAAAGCTTTCAGGATTTTGACTAATTCCATATTCTCCTGGGAAAGCTATTTGCGTCCCTAATACTTGAGCTATAGACACAATATCACCCCCTCCTATTGCATCACTTAATAAGTTTTTAGTATACAATACTTTACTCACCTTATCTTCTTGAAAAACAACCAAGTCTGTGTCCCTAGAATATAACTTTTGAATAGACCCAAAAAATCTATCTAAATATTTAAAATTAACTACTGATAAATTAAATTCATTTAAGTTATTTATACCTGTATTTTCCCTATATATACCACTATAAGTAATAGCTTCTTCTGCTCTTTGTTGTTGGTAATCATCAATAACTGAGCTGGCTCTAGGGCTATATTGAAGAGGATAATCATTCCATCCGCCTCTAATACGTAAAGCCTCTAACCCATTTCCGAAACAATAGGCATTAAAGTTACTGTTTTCTATTTCTTTAGTAGTGGCTGAGGTTAATTGAGCTTGATTTAAACTAATTTGAGCTGGAACGCCAGTGGCTTGAGAGGTAATATTCCCTACGTGAAATCCATTTGTTATCTTAAACGTTTCATTTGTTTCAAAATAAATGTTAGGAGGATTCAACGATGGTAAAGTTTCGAAAATCTCTAGATCTGGGTCTTGAACAATTTTAAAAGTAACAACAGTTTGAAAATCTTCATTAATGTAGGCAGGACCCCATATCTGATTTATAATTGAATTTTCCTCTCTCCTGTTATATACGGGTAAAAGCATTCTTACAGGAGCTTGATAAGCTTGAAGGGATGACCACGTAAGATAGCCCCCCGGTGCTGGCGTAGCGGTGTTTCCTGACTGCCTCATTCTACCGCCAGTTGGTGATACATCATAACCTCTAGCAAATTTTACCCCCGCTGCGTGTTGATCTACTCCATCCCAATCTATAAAGCTAAAGTTGGATGCAATATTATCCTCAAACCACCACTCTTCTATATTGGCGTATTTTTTAGTAGAATACCAACTTTGATTAGGAGTTTCTTGGGTTCCGTTTTCATCCTGTAATGTTATCCGCATTTCAATTCTTGCCCCAGCTTCTATAGCTCTGTCGTAATAATTAGGTTGAGGGTTAGGTACGGTTAAGTCCCAATCAGCTCCATTTACAATAGCAAATCTAGGGAGAAGACCACTATAACCATTAATCGAAATAGTCCAATAATCCCCTGTGTTATACTGATTAGGTAAGTGTCCAAACCTAACATTACATACAATTGGTCCACCAATATACCTTTTCAAAACGTTTCCTGCCCCAGTAGGGCCTAACATTGTAACATTGGTTTCTACGTCAGTATATGAAAGTGCAGGCGCGTTCAAGTGAACCGCCATAACTCCATATTTAAATTTATTATTAGGCCCATCCGTAACTGTTACTTTAACTCTTAGTGGAAATCCATTAAAGGGGCCGACATGAGGATCCACACTATAAGATGGTGCGGGAATTAAACTAGTTGCTGTTGTTGAAGTTCCATAGAAAATTGGAAAACTTACTGTTAGATTAGGAGCGGTAGTGGCTAATAACACGCTATAGTCTTGAATAGGAGTACTTCCACCAACAACTCCTGCAATTGAGTTGTTAGTGCTTGACAAACTAAACTGAGTACCCACATTAAACACATTTCCTGGGTCGTTTATTTTAAAATAAACCCCTGGCGCTTGAGTACTTCCATTGGCTAAAAAATCTACAGGTTTAGTTGTTACCTCTAAAACTTTATATTGCCTATTACTTTGGGTGGGAGCGGCATTATTAGTCTTACATATTATATACTCATCAGCTTTTATTTTGTTTAAATCACCGGGGCCAATAGCAAACCAACGAGCTATACCATCTTGGTAAAAATACAATGGAAATATAGTATAATAATCCCCTTTAGATTGTTTTATAAACACTCTAAAGTGAGTAGCAAAGGCAGGAGGTTTATTAAAAATCTCTAACCGTATATCATTAGCCGTATTAGAATTATTAGGTCCTATATGAAGAGTGTTAGTAGGTGAGACCAAAGGAGTGGTCATCCTTCCATAATCATCTAAATAAGCTAAAGCAGCCTCATAATCTCTATCACTACGAAATGTAGGAAGTGGAACCCCCGTAACTTCTTTTTCTTTTAAACTTAAAGTAAAATTAATGTCAATAGGTTGGCCAGAAGAATCGACTAAATCAAAAAACTGCACATAATTTCCGTATGCAAGCCTACTACCTATAAGCTCTTGAGCTTTAGCCTTTAAGGGTACATTGTCAAACAACCTACCTAATTCATCCGCGGGTAAAACAGTGTAAAGTTTGTTATTCACAAACTCAATTTCTTTAGTTTCAAGTGTAGCAACTCCCCCCTCTATTCCAGTTACTCCTGCAAACAATACGTCTATAATAATAACATAATCATCTAAAATTTCTACAATCACATGGGTTCCATTATATTGAGAATAGGTAAACCCTGCGGTTTGATTAATAACTATTTCATCCCCTACTTCAAAAGACTCAGGTATGTCAGTATTAGAGAAAAGAGGGTTAATGACTTGATTAGTAGTAAAGCCTACATTTCCAGGGAATGCTGTTGTTCCTCCTGTAGCGAGTGCATAAGCTGAAGCTAGAACGTTGTCGTTAAACGCCCAAGTGTAGGGGCCTGGGTAGCGGTAAGAATCCACTATATTTACATTTGTACTTTGAGACTCTCTAAAAAGTAACTGAATCTCAGTTGTTTGCTCTCCACCTAAATGAAACCTAACATTGGCTTGATTAAATTTATTAAGCATCGACACCAACTCCCAATCTTGATAATTATACTGATAAGAAGTGGGATAGAACGCATGAGAAGAAAAAGGTGCCATAGCACTGTATTCATCATTCTCGTATTTATATCTATAAGAAAACTCTATAAATGTATCTCGTAAATTGTTTTCATCATCATCATTACCTGTATTAGCTAACGTGATTATGGGCGCAAACAATGGTGGTTTAAGAATAACAGAAATATCATCTTCCGTAAAACCATCAATAGCATAGTTTTTAGTAAAGTTTATTCTTCTAGGAGGGTTTAAATCGTCCGTCCAAAATAATAAGTTTCCAATGATATTTATTCCAGTGATAATATGAAATCTATCAAACTTTAAAACCCGTCCTTTGGTGTCTTGGAGAATAGTAAGGGTTGCTCCAGTTGTTTCGTTGTATCTAAATATATAATCATATCCCGTTGGTTCTGTGGTAGTTACGAACCAATAAACATTAAAATTAGCCGGATCAGTAATAGCACCTATGGTAAAGTAATTAGTTCCAACTAATGTAGATAACTGAGTATTTCCTAATTGATTTTCTATCGCTCCAACGTCAGATTGAGCAGATTCAGAAACACCCACATTTAAGCCATCTCTATATTGACCTTGAGGGAGCAAACGCTCATCTAGGTCTTTATTCATTATACCTTGAACAAATCCTCTTGTTAATTTCATTTTATCCAGTTATCTCGCGCTCTTAGAGGCATTAATAATCTTCCTGGGTGTATATTACTCAAACGTATTTTTGCGTTCCTTAGAGTCGCCCATTTGTCCTTTCTAGCTCTTCTTACCACATACTCTTGCACGCCTATCTTATTATCTAGAATAGCCCACCTAATATAGCTATATAAGAAATCTTCAGCTAACTTATTAATACTAACATTATCATTATTACCTCCTTCCATTCCGTCTGAAATGTACTCTAACACGACTAATTGGTTTTTTACACCTGAGCTAAAATTAATTACACCCCCTGCTTTGTCCACTCTAAAAGATGGGTTTTGGTTAGCTAACTCTGTATTTAATCCAAAACGACCACCAATGCCATATCCGAAATACCAACACCCCTCTAAACACCACCCCCATTGACCACATCTTGGTCCTTGAAGTAAATATTGGCTTAAGTTAACACCCTCTAATCTTTTCTTTGTAAGCTCCGACTCTTGAGCCTCTAATACATCTCCATCAATATCAAAAAGTATATCTAAGTTATTGTCCTGCAAATAAGCTGTAGCGTAATTAATTTGAGAATTCTCATGAAGGGGGTATAAAATACCTCCGCTTTCAACAGATATTCTAACATAATTAACATAGTCGGGCGGTAAAATAAACTTCAAATTATCCCCTACCTCTAACTCTAAAACCTTAATACTTCGTAAAGCGTCATAGTTAATTTCTTGAATACCTCGTTTAGCGTGAAACAAAACCAAATGCTTGCTTACATTATTAACTAGCTTGTCATCACCTTGATACATTAATAGAAAATTATTAACTATATCCTTAAGTGATACAAATTGATAACTCCCCCAATTTGCGCTAGTTGGATTTACACCAGAATTAGTGTAATACTGATATGCTGTTAAATATGCCATTATGATTCTTCTTGACTAGTTTGAACTTCTTCTGTTTTAGCGAACTGAATAACTTCTGGCTCCCTTATTACTACGCCCGCGTAGAGTAATATTTTTATAATTAAATTTATGCTATCTGATTCAGGTAACTCAAAATCTTGATAATCAACTGCTGCGTTGTTAAATATAGGATCTCCAGTTGCTCCAATACCTAACCAAGTCCATTTTGGGTCTTTAGGATATCGTATGTAATTTATATAAACGTTTCCAGTTCCAATAGCAACTCCACTAGGTAGCGTTAATGGGAATACCTTTATACCGCTCGCTGTGGTGTTACCAGCTTGAGGGTTAGATGGATCCTCCACCATAAAATATATAGGATAATCTACAGTTGGAGTAGTTAAATTAGACCTCAACAACCTAGAAGCAGCCGTTGTACTAACTCTATCTACGTCATATAATTTAGCGTAATCCGTGCCTAGACCTGTCGCATCAAAGTACACATTGTCTATTGTATACCAATCTATTGGGAGTTGGAAGTAGTCAGCTCCTTTAGTGAGCTGTTCTTTGGGCTCTCTAAAACCATCAATAACCTCAATGTATCCACGGACAATATCTGCCGACTCACTATTAGAGAGTCGTTGATTTTCCTTGGTAATCCAATTATTGTAGTCATAAAAATACTCTTCAAATATTTCTAACTGAGCTTGTTTAGCTAAAAGATTAAACTCTTCAGGTGTTAAATAACCATTATTGTTTTTATTAAGTAAAGCTAATACAGTGTTACGAACTTCGTTTATCATCAGTCTTGCATTTCATACAAAGATAACAAAAAAAAAGAGCACTCTTTTTAGAGTGCCCTTCTCGTATTTATGATAAAAAATATCTTATATATTATACCACGCTTACGCTACACCAACAGATTCTACTAGTAACCCATTAGCTCCACCTTCTACAGTTCCAAAAGGCTGTTGAGGTCTAGTGTTGTTATTGTTGGCTAACATCCCATCCTGAACAAGCGATAACGCACTTGTGTTAGGTACATGGTTAATGGTAACTGTATCATTAGCAACTGCAGTCAGTTGAACTGTTGTTGCAATATCCGAAGTAGCAACTGCAGTAGCGATAGCATCAGTGTTAAGTAAGTGATATCCACTTTCAACTGAAACTGACAAAATCTTATACGTTTCTGTATTTGCCATAATATCAGCAGAAATAGAAAGCTGAGTATTGCTATCTATAGCTGTAACTGTAGCAGATGTGTTGTCAGTAGTGTTCCATACGATAGATCCAACCGTTACGGTTGTTTCAAAATTTTGTCCTGCCTCCACTAATTTGTCAGCGGTGGTAGCACTTGCAGTTCCTGAATCCTCAGTCTTTGCAATAGGTATTTTTAAATAATTAGACATTTTTTAAGTTTTTTTATATTAATATTCTGTAAAGATAATAAATTTATTCAACTAATTTTTCAAGGACCTCAAGGGCTTCCTTACCTTCATCCGAAATTAAATAAGAGATTAATGCACGATCAGGTTCTACATCTTTAGGTATAGTTATGATTCGTTTCTTATTCTCTGGCAAATTCCAATGAATATCTCTTTTTTGATTCCTAAAGGCAATTAATCGTTGGTCAAAACTACTAGCAACCAAATATTGTAGCTTTATGTCTGGATCATTTAATAGTTCCAAAAAGCTTTCTGGATAGTTAGTAGCATACAACCTTACGTCTCTTTTAATCTCAGCTGAAGTAAGTTTATCTACGTCCGCTCCTATTAACACTCTAGCAACCATTTCAGCTTGATCAATAGTAAGCTCTCTAGCCATTTGCCTAGCGTCATCTTCAGCATTTAATATATCTAAGTCTTCATGAGCGTCACGCTCTTCATCAATTAACTCATACAAAGAGTTATACTTAGGGTGATGTTCTAAAAATGTTTGTAGGTTAGGTTTATTGGAAGGAACGGTTAAAAAGCCATCTTCAAATACAATTGGAGAAAGTACAGGGTTTTCATCTTGCTCTTCTACATATATGCTTTTTTGATTCTCAGCATACCTAATAGCTCGATTTTGCTTTGTCTTAGTGTCCCAAACTAGTAGTGGTTTCTTTTTAGCTGAACCAGTATCAATTAATAAAGCTAAGGGAGTGTTTTGAGATTTAAGTCTGTAGACTTTATCTCTTAATGAGTTGTCGTTTAATTTTTTCATTTTATTAGATTATATTTTATTAAAGTAATAAAGCCCCGCTTGTGCAGGGCTTTTGTATATAAAGAATCTGATTAAGATTTGAACAATACGAAGTTATTAGCTCCTAAAGTACAAAGTGCTCTTTCAGAAAGGAAGTTAACTTCCATCGCATCTAAGCCGCTTGTTCTTGCTCCACCAGCTGAACCAGTTAACCAAGTTTTGTAACGTCTGTCTTCAGTTTCTGATGCTCTGTAACGAACATGTAAGAAAGGTCTTTTAGCATTCTTTCCTAAAACTTGATCGTAAACCGTAGTAGATCCCGCAGGAACCATAACACCATTTACAGCACCACCAACAAGACCACCTCTTAAAGTGATATCGTTTAAGTACTTCCAATCAGATTTGTAGAAATCATAACCTCTTCTAAATCCTGTAAACCCAAGATTAAGAGCCATTTCTTCATCGTTGTCAAACAATCCGTAAGAAGTACCACCCGCTCCATAAGAGTTTTGAGCAGCAAGCATATCGTCAATATCAAAACCGAAGTTTCTGTTAACGAATACTACATTCTCTTGGATAGATCCTTGCTTGTCTAAACGGTCTACAATCGTATCCCAATCAGCTAAAGCAACAGGACCAGCTCCTGTCCAAACATTACCTCTTGCTTCAATAGCGTCAAACATACCTTGAGTACCCGCAGCTGTTGA
>Ga0098041_1000431_pt1 | contig 16918 bp, 16 predicted proteins | sample 8_EtaG_FD_77066 | JGI IMG/M metagenome (GOLD analysis project Ga0098041, IMG submission 77066) | Marine viral communities from the Subarctic Pacific Ocean - 8_ETSP_OMZ_AT15162 metaG | ecosystem: Environmental > Aquatic > Marine > Oceanic | place: Pacific Ocean | collected 2015-01-08
ATGAGTTTATTTATGGTGATGTAAGGGATTCTTCTTTACTTTATCAACTGATCCAAAAATGCGACTTAATATTTCCATTGGCGGCTATAGTAGGGTTCCCTGCTTGCGATAAAGATCCCCGTTCCGCAAAAGAAATAAATTGCAACCACGTTGAGTACATCGCTTCTAACTCTAAAGGTAAGCGGGTAATATATCCTAACACTAATAGTGGCTATGGAGCGACGGGTTCTGTCTGCACAGAAGATACACCGCTCAACCCTATCTCCATTTACGGCCAAACAAAAGGCGAAGCTGAAAAACATATACTTGATAATGGTCATACATCTTTGAGACTCGCTACAGTTTTTGGAACGTCTTACCGATTTAGAAAAGATCTTTTAGTAAATGATTTTACCCTCAAAGCTTTAGTAGATCGATACATTGTTTTGTTCGAGCATAATTTTAAAAGAAATTACATTCATATCAGAGATGTTGTTAAAGCCATGATTCATATGATGGGGATTCCTAGATCTGAAGGGACCTACGAAGGTGGAGCAATTTATAGCTACCGCGAAAAAGAATCTATAGATATGGGCGGAGGAAAGGAAGGGCGGCTATGTTATTTTGAACCGTCAGGAGAAGCTTATAACGTGGGACTTTCCACCGCTAACCTTTCCAAACTAGAGCTTTGTGAAAAAATTAAACAGTATCTTCCTGAGTTTGATATTAAGACTAGCAACTACGCTTCTGATCCGGATAAGAGAGATTATATTGTAAGCAACGAAAAAATTGAAGGCGTCGGCTGGGAACCAGATCATAGTTTAGATGATGGCATAAAAGAGCTTATTAAAGCTTACCAAATAATTCCTAATATAAATACTACTTATACCAATCTTTGAGATGGTCATCACCCGTTCCCCATTTAGAATAAGTTTTTTTGGAGGATCTTCTGATTACGAAGACTCTTATTCTCAATATGGTTCACTTTTAATAGGAACGACTATTGATAAATACAGTTATACTTCTTGCCGCTTTCGTCCCAGTATACTCAAAGCTGAAAATATAGTTTCTTATAGTGAAGTAGAGAGGTTTAAGGATATAAACGAAGTTAAAAACCCCTTAATAAGAGAAAGCTTTAGGAAGTTTAATTTCTCAAAAAAATTAGACGTACATTTATTCGCTGATATCCCGTCTCGGACAGGATTAGGAGGGTCCTCTTCATGCTGTTGTTCGATGTTGTTAGGATTATCTCACCTTAATGAGACCCCTTTGAATAAAAAAGACTTAGCTAAAACAGCTATAGAAATAGAAAGAGTTATTTTAAAGGAAAGTGGAGGAATACAAGACCAGATATGGGCCTCTTATGGGGGATTCAATAGTATAGAAATAGAAAAAGACGGTAATTTTTCGGTTAAGCCGATGCCTATAAGTGATGAATTTAAAAAAGTTTTTCAGGATTCTGTATGTTTAGTATATGCTAACCAGCAAAGAGATACTGAAGAAATTGCCGCTTCCCACACGGACAAAGATAAAAGATATATTTTACGGTATGCGCGAGAAGCTTATAGCCTTTTCATAGAAGAGGATATCAACTCTATGTGCGACCTTTTTTCAGAGTCATGGGAAGAAAAGAAAAAGCTTTCCCCTCTCATCACTAATGAGAAATTAAATCAGTTAGAGAAAAACCTCCGGGAAACGGGAGCTAAAGGTATTAAACTTTTAGGAAGCGGTGGATGTGGATTTTTTCTATGCATGAGTGACCCTCACAGTATTTCAAAAATTAAAGAGAAATTTGGAGCTTACATTTTTGATTTTTCTTTTGAGGATAAAGGGAGTGAACAGATTTTTAAGAAATGAAGAGCGTAATAGTAACCGGTATACTTGGTCAAGACGGAGCAAATATGGCAGAATATCTGCTATCCTTAAACGAAGATATAAAAGTCTACGGCATGATGAGAAGGAGTTCTAATGCTAATTTTGATAACATTAAAGATTTTAAAGACCATGCTGACTTTAACTTATGTTGCGGAGATTTAACTGACGAGGTTTCTATCAACAAATTAATATCGGAAATACAACCAGATTACTTTATTAATTTTGGAGCTAACTCTTTTGTGGGTTGTAGTTGGGATATGCCTTTGCAAGTTTTTGATGTAAATACCCTCGGAGTTATTCGATGCCTTGAGGCTATCCGTAAATTTAAGCCAGACTGTCGTTTTTATAGCGCCGGAAGCTCGGAAGAATTTGGCGATGTAGATTACAGCCCTCAAGACATTAGTCATCCGATTAAACCGCGTAGTCCCTATGGAGCCTCTAAAGCTGCCGCAAGGCATTTGGTAAAGGTTTATAGGGAGTCTTATGACCTTTTTGCTATTCATTCTATCCTTTTTAATCACGAAGGTCTTCGCCGAGGAGAAGAGTTTGTGACTAGAAAAATTACCAAAGGGGTTGCGAGAATAGCTAAACATCTAAATAAAGGGGAAGATTTTACCCCTATTGAGTTAGGGAATATGGAAGCAAAACGAGACTGGTCTGATTCCGAGGATTTTGTTAAAGCGGTTTGGCTTATGCTAAATCAACCAACCCCTAAAGAATATGTTCTTTCTAGTAACGAAACTCACACAGTTAAAGAATTTGTGGAGTTAGCGTTCGCAGAAGCAGATATAGAAGGAAAGTGGGAAGGGGAAGGCATAAACGAAAAGCTTGTATCGGAAGATGGAGTTTTAGTAAGAGTTAACGAGGCTTTTTATCGCCCCGCAGAAGTGGCTCTTCTTTATGGAGATTCTAACCCTGTTAGGGAAGAGCTAGGGTGGTCTCCTGAAATATCTTTTAAAGAGTTAGTATCGAGAATGGTTAGAAAAGATTTAAATAATTAGTATTGACAAGGACCCACTACTGTACGAGGATGATTCCTCTATGGCGGCAAAAAGGAAGCGCAAGCCCACTTTAAATCAATTCATAATAAATAAATTTTTATTAGATCCAAAAGCTATTTGGAAAAATAAAGGTTTAGTCGCCAGAGAAATGAAAGTTACTAAAACTCTGATTGAAAAGTACCCTTTAGAAGTGTTTTGGAGGGCTTTGCCTATGAAGTTCGCAATGGAAAGCTTGGTGTGGTTTATTTCCCCCCAAGGCCTTGCCTACCTTAAACTAGAGTTCGCTAAATTTTCTCTTGACTTACCGGATCGTGCTCAATATGATGTATCGGACATAAAGTTAGGTGAGGACAAAAAGCTTTCGTTAAGCACTAAAACTATAAAAGATTTTATTAAACATGGCAGCAAAAAAGAAAATAGTTGAAGGTATCACCCCTGTAGACCAGATCCAAAGTTACCTAAAAGACCACAAAGACGAGCATTATAATTTTGAGAAAGAGCCGCATTATGTAGTATCTAGCGGAAGTTTACTTTTAGACATTGAAATGTCGGGAGGCATCCGACCTTCAATAATCCGAGCTTCAGGCGTCTCAGAAGGCGGGAAAACTTCTTGTGCTTTGTCTTTTGCACGCAATTTCCAACAAACTATAGAGAACAGTATGGTGGTGTATATTAAGTCTGAAGGACGCCTTTCCCCTGAAATGTTGGAGCGTTCGGGGTTAGATACATCAGAAAGCAAACTCTTTATTTATAAAAGTAATATTTTTGAGAGCGTACTCCAATTAATGCGGGAATTGATTATGAATAATCCTACTGAATGTAAATACTTTTTTATTATTGATTCAATGGATGCTATGGTTCCGAAAAAAGACATGGACCGTTCTTTTGAAGATTCTGATAAAGTGGCAGGGGGATCGGTGCTAAGCTCTAACTTCTTGAAGAAGATGGCTTTAGGTCTTTCTACGAAGGGTCATATCTGTTTCATGATTTCTCAGGTCAGAAGTAAAGTCAGTATCAATCAGTACGAAAAAACCGACCCTAAATTAACTAATGCTTCCGGAGGGAATGCTTTGCTGCATTATTCCGATTGGATTCTGGAGTTTCAGCCTCGGTACGGTGGCGACAGTATACCCCCTAAAGACGATAAGCCCGAAGGTCATTACTGCAAAATAGTTTTTCGTAAAAGTTCAAATGAAAAAACCGGTACTGTAGTTAGGTATCCCATTAAGTATGGTCGTACGGCTGGCCGAAGTGTTTGGGTAGAGTATGAGGTACTACTAATGTTACTACAATGGAAAATGGCAGACGCTAAAGGAGCATGGATTATAGTAGCTGATGAAGTTATTGAAGAATTGAAGCAAGCTGGCCTTGAAATGGAGTCTAAACATCAAGGTATGGACAACTTTAGAAAGTATCTTGAAAAAGAGCACGAGATTTGCGATTATTTATTTACAAAACTTAAAAATGCTTTACAAGGAATTGGGAAGTGAAGCTTTATGATATCTCAGGTAAACTCAGATACAAAAGCGTTCAGAAGTATAGGATAGAATGGGAAGCTCCATGTCGCTCCAATTTGCAATATGAAGTAAAACAGTTTTTCAAGACTTACTGGAAAGGGCAAATTTGTTACGAAGAGTTTCCAGTTTATGGAACGCGAATGAAAGTAGATTTAATTAATATGACTAAAAGGATAGCTGTAGAAGTCCAAGGGGCTCAACACGACTCCTTTAACAAGTTCTTTCATAACAATTCCAGAGCCAATTATTTAAGCTCTATTAAGAGGGATTATGATAAAAGGGTTTGGCTAGAAAGCAATAATTTTAAGGTTTTAGAGATTTTTGAAGAAGATTTACCCTCTTTATCTAAGAAATACGTAGCAGAGAAATTTGAGATTTCTATATAAAACAGTGTAATAATAGATATGATTATAAAAGAAACCCATAGAATACCTGACAATATACTAGATCAGTTGAGTGAATGGTCATGTGGGGGTTTTATGCTTTTTAATTTTGATGAGGATGGAAATCCTCAAGTTTACTCCAAGGCCGAAGACGAGCGTAATGCGATGTCTTTGCAATATTTAGTAAGTCATTGGTCTGACGCTATGGAGAATATGAATTCTGACAGTTTTTCTAAAAATATAAATCAAGCTTTTTCGTCAGAAGAAGAAGAGGAAGGTTTTGAAGAAGATGAGTGATACAAATATAAACGATTATTATCCAACAGAAGGAGAACCTCCTTCTCTCACGGCTGGAGAAGCGCCCAATTCAGCCCCAGCGCCAGTAGAAGAGTCCCCCGCAACTCCTTCGCCACAGGAGTCTCAAGCCCCAGCGGAAGTAGAGGATTTAGGAATCGACTTACCTGATATTCCATTACCAGATGACGAACCTATTGAAGACGCAGTTAAAGATCAATTTAATGATGCTGCCTTTAATTTTGCTATTGTCGGAGTGGGTCAAGGAGGATCGCGCCTAGCAGAATCATTTTGGAATTTAGGGTATCGACGAGTAGGCGTTATAAATACAGCCCAACAAGATTTATCTTTAATTAAGATCCCTGAAGAAAACAAACTACTTATAGGGGATGGTGGAGCGGGAAAAAATCCTGAAGCTGCAGATGATGTGTTTCGCACTAGATACGAGGATATCCTAGATTTCTTAAAGAAAACTTTTGGAACTAAATACGAAAGAGTCTTGGTTTGCGCTGGAGCTGGCGGAGGTACAGGAGCAGGAGGAGTGGCTCGTGTTTTAGAGATTAGCCATGACCTTAATCAATCTTTAGGTAAAGAAACTAAAGACACTGATGCTAAAGTAGGGTGTGTCTTAGCCCTTCCTACTCGTGGAGAAGGAATTAAAGTCCAAGAGAACTCGAAAAAAACTGTAAGCAAAGTCGTAGACCTCCAAAAAGCAGGAGTAGTTTCTCCGTTAATTATATTAGATAATGAAAAGATTAAACAGCTGTATCCAAAACTAAGCGTTAATCAATTCTGGAGTACGGCTAATAATAGTATATGTTCTATCTTTCACCTTTTTAATAAGATATCCGCTAAAGAGTCAGCTTACACGACTTTCGATAAAGCGGATTTAGATACCATCTTTTCTTCAGGGATAATTATGTTTGGTGCTACGCCAATCAAAGATACTACTGATACCGGAATTTCTTATGCAGTTAGAGATAACTTGAGAAAAAACATTTTGGCTGGAGTAGATGCAGCTACAGGTAACGTGGCTGCGTGTGTTATTATTGGAGATAAAGAGTCTCTGGATAATATTCCTCAGTCCAGTCTCGAATATGGCTTCGAGCAACTTAGCCGTATGATGGGCGCTAACTCAACCGTTCATCGCGGAATTTATGCTGGTGCTAAGAAAGGTTTGGCTGTATATACAGCTATCGGCGGACTGAAAGCTCCCGATAATTTATTTGATTTTTTCTTTCAAGCAAACCGTTCTTATAAGTAGATTAAATGCCCATATATTCTAATCAAGTCGAGACGCACGTCCTCGGCGGACTGTTGAAGCATCCCCACGTATTTCCTGAGATTGATTCTTTTGTTAATGTTGGCGATTTTTATAACGAAGTCCACCAAAGTATATTTTGCGTTTTACGAGACGCAGTTATTAATGGAGAAAAAGTAGATCGTGTCTTAGTTGGAACTAAAATATCTAACCTTGGTATTTCCTACAAAGATGAGATTGATATTTTCGATTATTTAAAAGCGTTAACAGTAACAGCTATTACTCCCGAAGCGGTTGTAGAGGCTTGTAAAGAGTTGGTTAAAGTAAGAGTTCGCCGGGAAATCTCTGATACCACTGACCGAATGAAAGAGTATGTATCTAATAATCCTAACGACGATTTAGATACAATTATTTCACAAGCAGATTCTATTTATAGTGATAAAATTTCTAGTTACTCTTTCAATGACGATCCAGAAAACGTATTTGATTCTTTGGAATACGAGATTGAAGAAAGAGGAAACAACCCCCGTGAAGATACGGGACTTGTTACCCCTTACAAAGAGTTCAATAGATTATACGGTGGCTTAAGGAATGGTAACATTTACGCTATCGTTTCTCGTCCCGCTCAAGGCAAGACTACTTTCATAAATGATTTATGTCTAGGGACGGCTGTGGCTAACGATGTACCAGTCTTAGTATTGGATACAGAGATGACCACTACTGAAATACAGTTCCGCATGGCGGCGGCAAACACAGGAGTTCCACTCTGGTACTTAGAGACAGGAAAATGGAGGAACGACAAAGAGATGGAGGGGAAAGTTCGAGCTTATTTTTCCAACTTAAAAAAGCATAAGTATTTTCATTATCACGTCAGAAACAAAACTATCGATGAAGTATGCGCTTTGATCAGAAGGTGGCATATGAAATATGTAGGCAGGGATAACAATTGTGTCATCGCTTATGATTATGTGAAGTTAACTGGGGAAAAAGTAGATAAGAATTGGGCAGAGCATCAAGCTATTGGTGAAAAGATAGACAAACTGAAGAGGGTAGCAGAAGAGATTAATGCTCCTTTAGTAACCGCTATGCAGATGAATCGTCAGGGAGAAAGCTTTAATCGCAATTCAAGCGGTCTGGTGGATGATAGTTCTGCTATCTCTCTATCTGATAGGTTGCAGTGGTTTGCTACTTTTGTAGCTATCTTTCGGCGCAAGACTCTTGATGAAATTGCATTGGACGGGGACAACTTCGGCACTCATAAGCTCATACCTCTCAAAACCCGTTTCCAAGGAAGAGACGCGGCTGGTCACCAAGACTTAATGAGGCGTAGAGTTGTGGAAACAGTGAATGGCAGAGAAACCGAAAGCGAAAAATTCGTGAATAACTTCCTAAATTTTAGGGTGGAGAACTTTAAAGTTAGAGAAGAAGGCTCTCTCGAGGATATAATAAGATTCGAAAATCAAGCATTTAATATTCAAGAGGGTAATTCACAAGGGGACTTTGAGCTTTGATACACGATTTAAAATCCATTTTAACTGAGATAGGGTATAAACTTCACGATAGAGGCAATGAATACCGTAGTCGTGCGATTTATCGCGATTCAGATAACGACACAGTACTTGCCATAAAAAAAGATACGGGTCGTTGGATAGACTTCAAAGAGCAACGCTTTGGGACGTTGGAAGAGTTAATTAAAATAACTTTAAATTTAAAGGATATATCTGAAGCCCGCCAATATCTAAACAGAGAGTTCAATTATGAACCGCCTAAAATCGAAAAAGAGACACTTAAGACTCCTACTACTTTCGATGTAAAAAATTTAGATTTCATAATGCCTGACTATAAGTATTGGAACAATAGAGGTGTTTCGAGCAGTACTTTAAAAAGTTTTCAAAGTGGCGTAATGAAATCGGGAAAGATGCAAAATAGATACGTTTTCCCAATTTTTGATAGAGAGGATAAAATAGTTGGTATGGCTGGCAGGTCGCTTGACGATGACAAAAAACCTAAGTGGAAACTTGTGGGTGAGAAAAAGCTTTGGGCATACCCATTAAAATTAAATTTATCAATTTTACAAAAGGAGAAAAAAATAATTTTAGTTGAAAGTATTGGCGACATGTTGGCACTCTGGGAGGCTGGGGTTAAAAATACTGTTGTAACTTTTGGTTTAAAGGTCACCGCTAAAATCAAGCAGATCCTAATTGCTATTCGCCCTACCTCTATTCATATTGCCTTTAATAATGATGGGAATGGAGCTGGCAATAAAGCCGCCACTAAAGCGCACATAGAGTTGCGTAAGCATTTTGATATTGAACAGCTTTCTGTCTCATTACCTTCTCAAAACGATTTTGGATGTATGAGTAGAAGTGACATCCTATTATGGAAAAGTCAACACAACCTGTAAGGGAGAGAGTACTCTCCGCTTCTCGCTTAAAGACCTTGGAAACTTGTTCATGGTCTTATTGGTGCAATTACCACTTAAAACTTCCTCAGAAGCAAAACGAGGGCGCATTACGCGGAACTGTTTGTCATTTAGTGTTTGAGATGCTCGTAAAAAAGAAGCATAAAAAACACTTTAATAAAATTTTAAAAGTTAGCAGCATTAAAGGCAGCCCTGCTGTTCACCGCATGGTTATGAAACATTTAACTCAAATGGAAAATAGCTTTGATCTACCTATGACCAATCAAGAAAACACTGAGCTGGTTGATGACATGATAGTAGTGGGGCTAAACTGTGACTTCTTTGGTAAAGGAGGTAGGGTAGACAAACCAGAGCATGAATTTCTGCTAGAAAGTAAAGACCCCGCATACAAAATAAGAGGATTTATTGACAAACCGGTACTTTACAAAAAAGGTAAAAAAATAAAAATTGTAGATTACAAAAGCAGCAAATACAAATTTCGCGGAGAAGAGCTTCATTCCAACGTTCAGGCAATGGTATATACCTTGGCCGCTCAAAAAGAATGGGAGGGTTATGAGCCTACTGTAGAATTTCAGTTTTTAAGGCATCCCCGTAGTCCATTACAACAACTTCAATTTAACAAAGAGCAGTTAAGAGGACTTGAATACTACTTGGCTCACTCTTTTCATATAGTTAATAATTTTACTGAAGAGACGGCGATTACTAATTATGCAGCCGATAAGAAAAAAGACGCTTGGTTATGCAGAATAGGCAAGTGGAGATGTCCGTATATCGATCCTTATGATTATTTTGTTATCGTTGATAAAGAAAAACAAGAAGTAAAAAAATCTTTCAAAAAGAAAGAGCTTCAAAATGTCCTTGAAAAGGGTCAAAAAATAGAAAAACGCTCATACGAAGGGTGCCCTAGGCATAAAGTTAGTGCTGATGATATACTTGACATGTTTGCTTGACCTTGCTACAATCCTCGAACATGGACGGTATTGTACCTCTTTTTAAAAGTCATTATAGCCTAGGCAAGTCAATTCTTACTTTGTCTCTGCCGGAAGCAGATTATGATCCCGAGGTTAAGAAAGATACTTCAGATTCTATATTTGAAATAGCTTTAGACCGATTTCGCCATAATGATCCCGGAGCATCCGATTTATTTTTAGTTGATGATTGTATGAGTGGGTTTTTAGAAGCTTACACTAACACTGAAAAGCTTAATAAAGCTCCTTATGCTAAAAAGCTTAAATTGATATTTGGTCTTAGGTTGACTTTTTGTCCAGACATGAACAATAAGTCCGAAGAAGGCCGAAAAGACTCATATAAAAATATAATTTTCGTAAATAATGCTCAAGGCTACAAACAGTTAATAAAAATTTGGACTATCGCGGCACAAGACGGATTCTATTATGAGCCTCGTATAGATTTCAAAACGTTAAAAGATTTTTGGACGAAGGACTTGACTCTAGGAATTCCTTTTTACGATTCTTTTCTTCACCGCAACAACTATACTGTTTCTAGTTGCATACCTGATTTTTCATGCGTTGGTGATCCAATATTCTTCATTGAAGACAATGACACTTTAATTGATAGTTTTCTAGCTGATAAAGTCCGAGAATACTGCGAAGGTAAATACAAAATCCAAAAGAGTAAAAGTATTTATTACAAAAGCGATGAAGACTTCGACTCTTACATCACCTTTAAATGCATTAACAAAAGAACTACGGTGGAGAAGCCTAATTTTGATGGAATGTGCTCGGATAATTTTAGCTACGAAAGCTATAGGGGGTTAGCCAATGGATAATCATTTATTAAGGTTTCAGGAGAAAAAGTTTTTGTTTTACGATTTCGAAACATTTAACTTAAATTTGCACGATTCATTTAATCTACCTTGGCAGATAGCCGTTAAGAGGGTTGAGGTTGTGAATAATAATGGTAAATTTTTCAACAAAGTACTTAAAGTGCAGGAGGAAGACTCTAAAGCCGAAAGTAAGGATTTTTATTTAGAGTGGGACTCTCCTCTTAAGATTGGCGAAGAAGCCAAACGTATAACTAGGTATTCTGAACGGGTGTTTCAAAATCGAAAAATGCCTCAAGCCGAAGCCTTCAAAATTATATACCCGCTCATAGAAGAGTGTGACTATATGGTTGGTCATAACATTTTAGGATTTGATATATTTTTGTTAAGGAATTGGTACAAGGCCAATGGTAAAAGTTATTCTCATTTGACTGAGAAATCTTTAGATACTTTTGCTATTGGTAAAGCTATAGCTTTAGACTATAAATTTACTCCTTCTGAGTGTTCTTTTTTAGAGTTTCAGTTAAAGATGATTAACGTCCGTAAACGAGGCATCAAAACTAGCTTGAGCGCTTTAGGGAAGCAGAACTCAGTAGAGCATGATTACTCCCGACTTCATGACGCTAAAGTAGATATTGACTTGAATCATAAAGTCTGGGACAAATTAAAATATCAAATTGATTTATAAAGAGTTAATATTTGAATCTATAATAGGTTATGCCTAGTTTAGATTTTGTATATGACTTAACAGAAAAGTTAGATGAGGAGAAAATTGATTATCTAGTATTGACTATACGGGAACATAGAGTAGAAAGCAAAGTAGATGTTTTCTTTAATGTTTCTCGTGAATCTGAAGGAGTGCTAGAAAAATCCTTAAGTGAAATTATAAAAATAATTAAACAGCGTGACGACACCGAACCTAAAAAGCCCAAAAGAAAACGGCGCAAAAAAGATTAAGCTATCTGATTTATTCAAAAGGATTACCCTGAAGCTTCATGGGGTAAGACTACCCAAATTCGAAATAGAAGAGAAAGACCTTAAAAAGTACGCCCCCCAAATTGAAGCTATTGCCAAAGGTAAAGAGGTCGATAATAAAGTATTTTTAAGAGCAGTATGCGCCAAGAGATTTTATGACCTCGGGTTAGATAAGAGGAGCGACAAAGACTCCTACATAAAAAGGATGCGTTATGAACTGGGTATCCTTGAAGAGTTAGGTTTTGTAGATTATATATTGTTAGTATGGCAAGTAGTAAATTTCTGTAACGAACAAGGGATACCATTAGGAGTGGGAAGGGGTTCGGCCGCTGGCAGCATGGCTTTATATCTATTGAGTGTCACTGATGTTGATCCAATTAGATACGAATTATTTTTCGAGAGATTCGTTTCTAAATCACGCGCCAAAAAAACCATAGTAGACGGCGTTACTTATTTAGATGGATCATTAATGTGTGATGTGGATATTGATGTCTGTTATTATAGGCGCAAAGAGGTTCTAACATATCTAAGGGAAAAATTTGCCGGTAAAACTTCTAAAATACTTACCCTTAATACTTTAAGCGGCAAGTTAGTTATGAAGGAGTGTGGTAAGGTTCTAGGTGGTAAATCTGAAACAGAGATGAACGGCGTATCCGCTTTGATACCTAAAGTTTTCGGACAGGTTGAAGATATTGCATCTGCCCGTGAAAGTGTGCCAGATTTTGGAAAGTGGTGTGACAGGAACCCTCGTGTATTTAAGGTAGCTAATAAGATAAAGAACCTTAACAAAAATAAAGGTGTTCACCCTTCTGCTATTTTGCTTTCCTATAACAGCATGGATGAGAGTTGTCCCTGTGAGCTGGACTCATCAAAAGAACCAGTGTCTTCTTTTGATATGGACTGGTCTTCAATATCTAACGTCAAGCTTGATGTGCTAGGTCTAAGAACTGTTTCTGTAGTAAACGAGTGCTGTAAGATCATTAATGGGGTCCGTCCTAAAGAGCAACACATTACCCTTAAAACAATGGCGGCAGGAGATGGACTCGAAGAGCCCGATATTTATACTAAGTTAAATGAACAAATAGATATTGGCTTGAGGATAGGGATTTTCCAAATAGAGGCTGATGTAGCTTACAAAGCTTGTAAAGAGGTAAAACCTACTAACCTAGAACAGTTAAGTGGTGTGCTTGCGCTAGCTCGCCCCGGTGCAATGGACTACATTCAACAGTATGCTGATTTTGTAAACACAGGTATTCCTGAGCCTACTCACCCCGTATTTGAAGGGATCTTAGGTAAAAGCGGGGGTATAGCTTTGTATCAAGAGCAGTTGATGAAAATGGCTAATGAAATAGGTTTTACACTTGATGAAGCTGAGATTCTACGTCGTATTGTCGGCAAGAAGAAAGTCAGTGAAGTAAAAAAGTGGAAGAAGAAAATTCGAGACAAAGTTAAAGAAAATAATTATAAGGACCTCGTAGGGACTGAAGACGTGGGAGATTTTCTCTGGAAGGTTCTAGAAGACTCTGCTAATTATTCCTATAATAAATCTCATTCGATTAGTTATGCAGCTTTGGCCGCTATTACTGCGAAATTAAAATCTCAACACCCTAAAGAGTTCTTTTTAGCTTTGTTGAGGATGACAGCTTTCGAGCCTGATCCATTAACCGAAGTTGGAAAAATTAATCAGGAGCTACGGTACTTTAACATAAAGTTATTAGCTCCCAATTTACTGAAGTCTGAAATGCTTTATAGTATCGAGGGGGACAACATACGTTTTGGTCTAACAGCGATAAAAGGGATATCGGAAAAATCTATCGCAAAGCTAGAGGGGTTTAAAAGCAAATACTCAAATAAGTTTGAGGTATTTCAAGGAGCCGCACAAGCGGGGCTTGGTATTGGTATATTGTCGGGGCTTATTCAAGCTGGGGCTTTAGATGGGTGTTATGAAGGGTCGCGGAGCCGGACAGTGGCAGAGGCACAACTTTTTAATTTGTTGACTGATCGAGAGAAGGTCTACGTATTTGAGTTAGCTGAAGAATTTTCGTTCGATTTGATGAAAATAGTAAAGTATTTACATGAAAAACATATCGACATGAAAGGCAAAGTAATAATAAAAGAGTCTCGGATACAGACTATCCGAAGGAATTTTGAGCCTTATAAGCAAATATACTATAAAAATAAAACAAATGAGTCTTTTGCAAACTGGTATTATGAAAATACTCTACTCGGATACACTCACGGAAAAGCTTTGCGCGAAGTAACCCCTGAGTATTCTCACTTAGACTCTATTAGCGAGTGCTTGGCAGAGACAGAAGGTAGCCCTGTTTCATTTATAGGTACTGTTGTAGATACTTTCAAATCGAAAAGCAAAAAAGGTACTCCCTATTTCAAAATGACTGTTAAAGACGAAACAGGAGAATGTATTGTAATGCTTTTTACTCAAAAGAATAAAGATCATATTGAGGCTTGCAAGACTATGAACAACGGGGAGCTTCCGAGTAAGAAGTCTATTGTTATAGTTAAAGGGATGAAAAAGGAGGGTGACACTATTTTCGCTAATTTAATTAAAGCCCAAGACCAACAAATTTACATGAAATTAAGTGAAATTAAGGGTAAATAATTATAGATTAATCAGTTATTAAGACATAAAATACTCTGTATATGATAAAGTTCTTTAAGCCTAACCCTAGAGTCACCGGCAATGGATGTTCTTTTTCCTATAATTCCAAAGACCAATCTTTTTGGGTCAATTTCGTTAAGCAGTCTTCGTGGGATAATGGTAAGGGCAAATTTCAAGTTGGTCCTGATAAAAAAGCTAACGCAAAGTTTAGCGCTACGGAGATAGCTGGAATGGTACAAGCCATAGACTCAAATAAATCCATGAAAGATTTAGGGCTAAACGGTTATCACGGCTATGAAGGCAATACCACTACTTACAATTTTGGCCCATATATAAAAGATGGCAACCAAGTAGGATTTTCGTTAGGTCTTAATCAGACTAAGGATGGCAATAAGAAATCTTTTGTGATGGGGTTCACTTTTCCGGAAGCCCGTTTATTGCGTGAATATCTACTTACCGCTTTAAATAAAAGCAACACCCATGCAATTGAAAACTCATTTGGTGAGAAGTCTGAAAAAGATTTTTAATGAAAAAAATATTATTTCAAACTGATTCTAGTTTAGCTAAAACAGGGTTCGGTAGAAATGCTAAAGCCCTCCTCTCATATCTTTATAAAACAAAAAAATATGAAATAGTCCAATACTGCTGCGGCACCGACTATGCAAATTTAGCGTTGCAAGCTACTCCGTGGAAATCTGTAGGTACTTTACCGAGCGACCCTAATGAGCGTCATCGCATCAGTCAGGATGCAGGTCAGGCTAGAATTGCTAGTTACGGCGGATACCTCATTGACAAAGTGATGAACGAGGAAAAACCTGACTTTTATTTTGGGGTGCAGGATATATGGGGAACTGAGTTTGCTATTGATAAACCTTGGTTCAATAAAATTAATTCTGTAATCTGGACTACTTTAGACTCACTTCCAATTTTGCCATCTGCTGTGGCTAATGCCCCAAAAATAAAGAACTATTGGATTTGGAGTTCTTTTGCCACTAAAGCTTTGAACGAAATGGGTCACTCGCATGTAAAGACTATGCATGGTTGTATTGACACTAAGCATTTTTATCGGTTCCCGGATGAAGACAGGTTAGAGTTAAGGAAAAAGAATGGAATAGAAGAAGACGCTTTCATAGTGGGTTTTGTTTTTAGGAACCAGTTAAGGAAGTCGGTGCCTAACTTATTGGAGGGTTATTCTAAATGGAAAAAAGAAAGTAATCCAAAAAGAAAAACTTACTTATTGCTCCATACTTACTGGAAAGAGGGCTGGAATATACATAAGCTGGCGGATGAATATGGAGTAGATAAATCTGAGATCCTTACTACCCATGTTTGTAAAAAATGTGGAGACTACGAAGTAAAGGCTTATGATGGCGAAGATAAAAATTGTGGTAGATGCTTATCTGAAAAAACTCAAGTCACTACTAATGTAGGAGCTGGGGTAAGAGAGGATCAACTTAATGAGGTATATAATTTTATGGATGTTTACTGTCACCCTTTCACGAGCGGTGGACAAGAAATACCTATTCAAGAAGCTAAATTAACAGAGCTTATTACTCTAGTGACTGATTATAGCTGCGGAGAAGAAAGTTGCGAAGAAGGTTCAGCTTCAATCCCTCTTGCTTGGAGCGAGTATAGAGAGCATCAAACTGAATTTAAAAAAGCTTCTACTTGCCCAATCTCAATAGCTTCCTCTATCGACACCGTTTATAATATGTCAACTGAAGAGTCGAGGGAGCAAGGAAGAATTGCTCGTCAGTGGGCTGTTGATAACTTTTCAGTTGAAGTAATTGGCAAAAAGTTTGAAGAGTTTATAGATAATGCTGAATGCACTGAGTACAAATTTGAAGACGAGGAAGATAAATCTACTACTAAAAGAAACAATCCTGAAGCATTTATTCCTCCTATAGAGAATGACTCTGAATGGGTACTGACTTTGTACAAGGAGATACTTGCTACTGACAACCATGTTAATGATGATGGGTACAAAACTTGGATGGAGTCTTTGGCTAATAAAGTTCCCCGAGAACAAATAGAAGACTATTTCAGAAAAGTCGCTAAGGATCATAACGCTAAACATTTTCCCGAAAAGATAGAAGACCATTTAGACAAAGATGATGAGGGTAAAAGAATTGTTTACGTCATGCCGGAGTCTAGCGTCGATGTGCTTTTATCCACTTCTTTACTGAAGTCCATAAAGGAAAAGTATCCCGACTATAATTTGTATTTTGCCACGAAACTTCAATATTATCATATTCTACAAGGAAACCCCTACATACATAAAGTGATTCCTTATAACCCTCAGTTTGATAGCGCTTTATACCTTGAAGGAGCTGGAGATAAAAAAGGTTTTTTCGAGATAGCCTTTACTCCTCATATTACTACTCAACGAGTAAATAATTATATTCATAATTGTAAAGATTTAATAGATAAGAAAAGACTATGCACATTTTAGAATCCTACGCCTTACAAAATGATTTAAAAATAGATAAACCTTCAATCTATGAAAAATATTTTCCACTAACTGTAGATAAATTCATCACACTTGATACGTCTTCTTTAGGCACAAGTGCTTTAAGTTATGACCACTGGCAATTAGTAGTAGATTTAGTCCACCCCAAACTCAAAGAGTTAGGTATAACCATAATTCAGTTAGGCGACAAAGGAGACAAACTTCTCCCCAATTGCTACTCAGCCATGGGGCAATGTAATTTCAATCAAAAATCCTATATAATTAGTAGGAGCTTAGTTCACGTCTCTACAAATAACGAAAGCTGCCATATAGCTTCTCACTACAACAAAAAATCGGTA
>Ga0098041_1000433_pt1 | contig 16894 bp, 12 predicted proteins | sample 8_EtaG_FD_77066 | JGI IMG/M metagenome (GOLD analysis project Ga0098041, IMG submission 77066) | Marine viral communities from the Subarctic Pacific Ocean - 8_ETSP_OMZ_AT15162 metaG | ecosystem: Environmental > Aquatic > Marine > Oceanic | place: Pacific Ocean | collected 2015-01-08
TGTGCATGATCAATATCAACATGCAGACCTTTTTCATAGAAATCTGCAATCCTTTCTAGAGCATTAGCAATACGATTCAATTCATCACTCATACCCACCTCGTAACTGTAAGTTCAATACTATTATCATCCATCTCCCACTCTTCGTCAACCTTAAATCCCAATTCCTTAACCGAATTGTGAACTGTCATACGAGCATACTGTTGAGTAACCTTCTCAACAAACCTTTTTGGTGGGATTGGATCTTTCCAAGTTTGTATATCTGCTACTAATTCATACTCACCATTATTATTCAAACGAAATCCAATATCATTCCCTATAGATACATCAACTTTTACCTTCTCATGCTGATGATTAATAGGATTAACTAATTCTTGATCCTCTTGAACATCGTACTGAAGAAGTTGAAGTGCCTCTATAAGTTCAGGCTTGTTCTTGATTTTCGTTCTGATTGTGCTGAAGTGTGACATTTTCTTGTTGATAGTATTCAGGTTTAGGTTCGACATAAGTTACATTGCCAAGTTTCTCTTCTATAGATTTAGTTATTTCTTGACATTGATTACCAACAACACCACTCACTTCTTCAGAAACAGTGCCGTCTTGACGAATATTAAATTTAAGTGTTTGTTTCTCAGGCATAATGATCATCAATTGCAAATATTATAGCATATTTATCGTTCAATCGCCACCACCACCGCCATTGCCACCGCCATTACCGCCAGACCCATTACCACCATTACCATTACCATTTCCACCATGCCCATTTCCATTAGCATGTCCGTTAGTTCCGTTGCCGTTCCCATTACCATTTTCTTTTTTATCATGTGCTAGATATCCGCTTCTACCTATATGATATCCACGGGGAATTTTTTTACATTTTTTGTCTTGGAAGCACCAATATTCCCCATCAGGGCATTTTTTTGCTTCAGTTGCTTCTTCGATGAAACCTTTAAAACTTTTCATAACCCTATAATAGTTAAAGGATCTGATGTAACCGTTGCTATACCAGTTGCACTTAATTTAACTCTATTACTATCAAAGTTTAGTTCTTTCATATTACCAAGGCTAGTTCCATCACTAGCAATACCAACTTGCCCAGAACCATTGATTTGACTAAGAAGTCTAGGCATTTGCTGTCTCCAATACAGAAACAATAACTTTTAAAGTGCTATTAGCACCTGCTTGTGCAACAATATAATCACTAGTTTCTAATACTAATTTTCCATCTAAAGGAATATAAGCATCAGCAACAGGAACACTTGCTCCCTTAATAATTTCTGTTGTAGTAGCAGTTCTCTTATGAGACATAGTAAGAGTTGTAGCTGCTGAACCATAATTGGTTACATGAGCATACAAAACGATTCCTGTATAACCTGTAGGAGCAGTATATACTGTTTGACTACTTGTAGTAAGTTCTTTAGTATATGTTTTAAATCTGTTAAGTGCGAGTGCCATATTAACTTAATGCTAGGATAAACGGAGTCATTTCTGAGAACAAACTCTTACTGAAGGATCGTCCACTAATTGTACCAGTTTCTTGATCGATTTGCAAATCATCACCAATTCTAAAGTTACCTGCTTGGTCTGTACTGGTATAAAGAACCTTACCACCATCAGTAGTAACTACTTCATTTGCTTGATTAGTAACACCACCTCGTTTCGGAGTAGCAGTAACAATCTGATTACCAGCACCAACATATTCAAATGTATGAGAACTAGCAATAATTCTACTACCCTGTGCAAAGAATGCAGTAGAACCAACACCTACTTCATTAGATAAATTAGTAGCAAGTGTTAATGTAGTAATTCCAGCCGTAACTGGAGTTGAACTATTTATTGTATAGTATAATGGTTGAGTAGTTGCTGTAGCAGTTGCGGTATTGCTTCCAGATTGTGGAGCAGAAATTGTTACATTAGGAGTTCCTACATACTGATTACCACTACTAATAATAGTAATACTTGCAACACTATCCCCTTCAAGAGTTGCAAAAGCTGTACATGTTTCACCACTAGGACCAGTGGGAGTATCAACTGTTACACTAGGAGTAGCACTATATCCAGTACCACCTGAACCAACTGTTATAGATTGTACTTCCCTATAAAGTTTGTCAAAGTAAACCAACTGACCATCATAAGGTCTGTCTACATCAATCTTTGCAGTACCACCACCCATATAAAGATGTGCAACAGTAGAAATACCAACATTAACTACAAATTTTCTAACTGTAGGAATTGAATCTACATCAAAGATATATGGTGTTTGATATGGATATGTTTTAGATCCATAAGCACAAGTTACTCCAATACCAGAAAGTGTTACTCCCATACCTACTTGTAAGTTATGGTTTGTAGTTGTTGTTACTGTTGCTATACCAGTTAAATGATTATACTGGAAATTAGATACATTTAAAGTAGGTGTACTTACATTTACATTGATGTTTGGTTGAGATATTGGAGCAGTAGTAGATGTAGCACCTTTATATTGCAAATCACTTACTCCTCTAGAAACTAAACCATAAGTACCAAAACTACAGTTACTGTTTGCTATATCTGCCTGTCCACCTTTGTCACAACTAACTGCTTCATTATTACATATAGTAAACAAAGAAACTAATTGAGCAAATCCCCCGTTAGTAACAGCAACACCAACACCACCTTGATTATATTGAGTGAAAGCATCTACATTCATTGCTTTCAGTGACCTTGCTTGATCACCATCAATATAGATTCCTTTACCAGTAGTAGTGTCACTTGTACAGTTCTGAATATATGGACCTTTCCACTTACCACCATTAACATTTTCTGCAATCTCCGATGTAGGGAAAGAAACCGCTGCAGCAGGGTGCAAATGCTCCTTAAAGGTCATGTTAGACAACTTAACACCCTTTCTTACATGGAATATATTACTGGTCTTTGTAGCACCACTTACATTAACTTGTCTTTGGTCATCCCCAACTACCGCAACAAAAGCAGGAACCTCAATAGGATTGTTCTCTTCATAACTTCCAGATAGAACCTTAATAGTTGTTCCTTGTTGTGCAGTAGCACATGCTGATTTAATTGTTAAAAATGCATTATCAATTGATGTACCATTATTATCATCATTACCATCTTTAGCAACATATAAGACATTTGGTGCAGAGTTAATACCAGATGCAGTACCGCTAATACTTACACCAGCACCAATGTAAATAGTCGAATTAGTAACTGTGACAACACCAACATTAATTTCATTAGTATCACCATCAAGCGTAATAGAAGATGTACCAATGGTCAGAATACCAGTTACCCTTGCATCACCTTCTACTAATAATGCAGTAGTAGCAGTTCCTGTTCGTACTTCTATTCCACTTCTAAAAGTACTGAGACCTAGAGAATCTACATGCTGTACATCATCATATGTGATTGTTCCTGCAACATTTACATTTCCAGTTGCCTTAATATCTCCTTCAACAAATAGTGCAACATCAGCTTTAGCAGTGCTACCAATACCTACATTCTTAGATGTACTAACACCAACGGCATCTGAACCCCAAGTACCAGCACCACCGACATTACCTGCCTTTGCTACCCACTTAGAATTTGATGTACTGTATTGTATAATGTAATTATTCTCTAAACCACCAGTTACATCAACATCTTCTAAATCATCAAGACGAACAGCACCACCACCACCAAAGGTTGCTAGTTGCTGTTGGACTCTATTAATGAATAAACGATAATGCTCTGCTAACTTTTCATGAGTAACATATGTTTGATCTAAAGGTGTAAGAGGATCTGAATTATCTACATTAGGAGGTATATTTAAAAGACCTTCTGTAAGTTGTTGTTTCTCATCATCAAACTTTTCAAGTACTTCTTCTAAATGCCTTACTTTTCCAGTAAGTTCCTTATTCTTTTTCTCAATCTCATCTATTTGAAGTTTGTCTAATACTTCTTCAAATTCTCTTCTTATACCTTCAATATGCTTTTCATTTACAACAAAATCAATCTTTATTCCTTTTAACTTATCATCTAAATCCTTCTGGAATTCACCTACATTTGATTTTAAATCATCATAATACTTGGTAGTACTAGTATCTAAATTCTCTTGCAACTCACAGATATTACCTTCTAAATTCTCTTCTAATTTTTCAATCTTTTCGGAGAAAGAATCTAAAGTACTAGAATACTCTTGAAGCTTTCTATCTTCATTTATCTCTCTATTCTTAAAATCTCTTTTGAATATATCAGATAATTGCTTTGATTCTGCTACCAGATTCTCAATCTTTATAATCTTTTCTGATAGAATATTATCAACCGAAGTATCCTTATCCTTAACCTGCTCATTAATAGAAGTAAGACCAATATCAACTACTGTTATCTTTTCATCTAGAGTAACAATATCATTTGCTAATGCTTTAAATAACTTGTTTATTCCCTTCTCAGTATTTGCTCTAGATTCCTCAATACCCTTTATATTCTCTTCTACTGCTTCAATATCCTTCTTACAACCTTTCTTAGTAGACTTTAATTTTCCTTCTACCAATTCTTCATTTTCACTAATTCTATCTTCTACTTTTAATTCTGTTTCAGCAAAGAACTTTTGATATTGAGGTAGTTCTTCCTCTAATAATGCCCTTACTTTTTCACCAATACCTTTAACATCTTCCTTAATTGAAGAAAGACTTTGCTCATTTACTCCTTCAATACCCTCAGTTATTGTAGCAATCTCTTTGTAGATATCCTGTCCAAAGTCTTTAAAAGATTCTGCTACACTCTCTTTAAAAGTTCCAAATCTATTATCAACTCTTGTCTCAGTATCAACAATTAACTTCTTATATGCAGGTACTTCTTCACCTAGAAACTTACCTACACTTTCAGATAATGATTCAAATCCCTGATTAATTTCTAATAAAGTATTAGCATTAACCGTTTTTACTTTATCCTGAACATTTCTTATTGACTCTTCTACAAACATTAGATGAGCCATCATGGCATCATCCAAATCCTTCTTATCAATCAAATCAGTAATACTTTCTCTTATCTCTTCTACTGATGATGATAAAGTTTCTACCTTTTCAACATTAGACTTAAATGTACCAAAGGTTTCTGTAAAATCTTTAAGTGCTTGGAGATTATTTAAATTACCCTTAAAAGAATCAAAAGCTTCAGAAATTCTCTCAACCTTTTCAGGCTTGGCATTTTTCAACTCTTCCTTTACATTGTCAAAAGAAGAATTGGGTTTCTTGTGGTAAAAATCTGAAGGTTTTTTAAGTGGCACCTTTATTACTACTCCATCTACAAGTATATTTATTCAGACTTTTTTGGCGGCATTTGACCCTTGATTAATTTCGCAAGGTCTGCTGTCGAACCAACAAAAAGTGCATTATTAACAGTTGATGGTCCTTTTGCTACACTTTCTTCATTAACATCTTTCAGTTTTTTCTGAAGATCTATTAATTTATCAGTGGCATCAGAGACACTTTTAATAAGTTGACCAGCAACTTCATATGCTCTAGGCATTTCACTTTCTTGAGCAATCTCAAGAATACCATTAATTGCTTCTTGTCCTTTCTCTATTATACTATAAAGATTGCCTCTTGTATACTCATAATCCTTAGTAATATCATCCTTAGTAAGTCTATCAGGTTTTTCGGGAGTAATATTAGTAAGTTGCTCACTTTTAGGAGAGCACCCATTTTCTGGAGTAGTTTCTACTTCTACTGGAGTAACATTAAAAGTCTTATCTAATCTATCAAAATTTTCAGTCATGATTAAAAGGTATTTCCATCAAACCCAAAGTTATCCCCATCCTCAATGTATGGAGTATCGGCTGCTGTAATCTTCTTAACTTCTTCACCTTTTAAGTGTGAAGCAATTGAAGTACCGTCCTTACCTCTGGTAACTGTTACTTCACTACCAGAAACAGACCTTACTAACATTTCCTCATTACCGATAACAATATAATCAGTAGCAGCAATTGTTCCTATACTATCAAGAGCAAAAACAGTATCAGTCAAGTTAAGATCATTACTTAGTAATGTAGTTTCTGCACTAGGACTGTAACTCTTAATAGCACGAGGTACAACAGAGTAATTAACATTTCTGGTAGTATTGGTAGTATCTGTACCTGTAAGATAACCCAAAGTAGCCTTCTTGATGATATCCTTGGTAGCAGACTGAACAGGACCGAATAGGTATGTCTTAGCAGTAAATCTTAGAGTATAAAGAAGAACTCGTCTTTGAGTAAAATCCCCTTCATAATCATCAGACATTGTAATATTTTCTAATACAATAGGAATATCTCTCTTCTCTTTAATACTTTCTACCAACTCTACAGTTACATTATATGCTGGTTGGAAATATGGAATTATCTGTTCTACAATCTGTAATGCATCATCATTTAACTTACACATAATAGCAAGTTCAAATTGCATATTATATGGGACAGGCATATATGCTTTTTTAGTTTCACTACCATCATTAGGATCTGCAACAGTAAATTGCTGAGTAGTAGTTACTTTCCTTGTAGGATCATAAGTAAGTCCAGTAAACTCAAAAGACATTCTGGGCAAAGTAATTGCAACACCTTTATTCAAATCAGGTTGCTGCTCTAATCTTGCTAAGAATTTTTGAGTTGGTCCATATGCAAGAGGAACTCTTATATTACTAACAGTCTGATCACTTTCATTCTTTTGCTCAACCGAAATTCCATTAAAAAGAGTACCAAAGGATATAATAGTCCTCCTCAAAATTTCGTTATAAAAATATTCAAACATTGTTATAGTCCTATTGTATTATATTTAGGGAGTCCCGAATGGGTTCTGTTCGGTAAAGTCTAAAATCTTATCTGCTTCCGTTTCTATATTAAAGTTATCTGCAAATCCATCATCTGTTGGGTCAACATCTATAATTCTCAACTTACGGGATGCACCTGTAGATTGACCTACGATTTGTTCTCCAAGTTTAAATGAACCAGTAATAGAAGCAACTTCTAAAACATTAGTTATAGCATTCCATGTTCTTACCCTACCTTCTGTATTGCTAACAGAACCTTTTACAATCTCATTAAACTTAAATGTTCCTGATGAACCTACATCTGGTGCAGACAATGTAACTCCTCCAATAGAACTGTAACCCATACCAGCATTACTTAATCCAATTTCTGTTACATTACCAGCAGCATTAATAAACGCAGTACCAGCAGCAGAAACTGTTGTAACACCTGTCTTAAAGACTACATTATCAAAGGTTACACTTGGAGCATAAACATAACCACCACCAGCAGCAGTAACAGTAACAACACCAACAGTATTGTCACCTATAATTGTTGTAGCAGCAAATCCAGTTCCACCACCACCTGTTGCAGCAATACCTGGAGCAGTAGTATATCTTAAACCTGGATTAGTTAGATAAACATCTTGTATTGACCTATTCCTTGCATTAACATTCAAATTACATACATTAATACCACCAATCAATGCAGCAGTTGCAATACCAGTTACACCACCTGCAGGAGCTGAAGAGAATCCAATATAAATGGGAGCATTATATCCACCACCTCTATTAGAAATAACCACTCTACTAATAGCACCCTCTGTAGCAATACCAACTGCTGCAGTTGCTTGTATAGCATCTCCTACTAGAGTAAGAGTCTGAGTTGGTCCAATGATAATAGGAGTACCATCTTCAGTCTCACCACTTGCAGTATCCCCAATTAACTCATCATCAATCTCAGCAATACCAGTATCAATAACCTCATCTTCGTAACGGAAGAGTTCACATCTAAGTTCGTAAATATAAGTCTTTTGTAGTTGATAGAATGGTTTCTCATGCTTAACATACTTGATTTCAAATAGTCTATCACCTAATGGGAAGTATATTAAATCTCCTTCTTTTGGTCTAGTTGTCAGCTTCACATCAGGTTCATTCTTCATCAAAGGTTCAATATACTGTTCCCATCTATCCTTTGATATAGTTAATGTTATCTCATTAGTTTGTTCGATACCAAACTTAGATAGAATACTAGGATTCTCTCCATATCCATCATAGGTATCTACATATGCTTCTAAAGGATATGCATCATCAAATTTAGATTGTACTACTTCTCGTATAACAGTATTAGTTGCCAAATACTTTCGAGGCATATAATGTACCTCGACACCATACATCCTCAACTGTTCGTTGATTAAATCTTGAACTAAACTTTGTTCAGAACGAGCACCTTGTTGAAAGTATGGATTTAATGCCATTATCCTATCATATCAAGTGGTGGAACTTCATAAGTATTGGACATCTGTTCTCTTATAATTTCAAGATCGAGATTGGCATCATCATAGATTTGCCGTCCATTTAACTCTATGCCACCAGGTAATTTAACTCCTTGGAACTTAAGTAAATTTTGACCCCACTGTCTTTTTAAGTTAGCAGTAAAGTATCTTTTTAAGAATGAATCGTTCCATACTCTAGGAAAATCTGCAGGGTTTAATGCCCTAAAACATTCCATAATAATAAAATCACCTTCGTTAACTGCTTGCCAATCTATATCCAAATATAATCTATCCATTCTCTGATTAAACCTTATTTGCTTCTCTGTTGTTAATAGGAAGTTAATATCCTCCAGATATCTTCGTGTCATTGCATAAGTTAATATCTCAGTCGATCCCCAATAATAAATGTCATTTAAGAATAACTGATACTTAACACTGAACATATTATTAGTAGCAGTGTTAGTGCCATCATAATGAAATATCTTATATACTCCTATAACTTCTGGTGGTACTTGTAAATAATTACTATTCTCTGACCAATCAAATTCAATTGCAGAACCATTAATATTGGTTGTTGCAGTCATGGTTGTTATACCTGCTGCATTAGTTGTATTTTCACCAAGATTTGCAGTTCCTCTCTTAATATCTGCGTCAGTCAACTTATACTTTAAATAAGTGCGTTCTACACCATCAAAATGCCTTTCCTGAAAGTATTGGATAGAATCATCTAAGATATCCTCTACTTGTTCATCAGCGACATTAATCTCCAGCACAGGAGCACCTAACTGCCTCTTAGCATAATTTATTAAGTCTGATCTACTTGCTGGTTGTGCCATTGAGAATAGTACCCCTTCAATATATTTATGGTGCTGATGATATGCCTGAATATACCAGTATATTACCGTTTACTATATTATAAACAGTACCTACTCCAGAACTTACTAAAACATTATATTCATATCTTCCTTCGGTTATGATACCAGTGAGTGCCTTTGGTAAATTTAATGTTATTGATTTTGTAATAGTGTTAATACCTGCAATAAAACTTGCTGTGGGGATAGTTGTTGCCCCTATGCCAGCACTTTTTATCATTTGTGATGAAACACTCCAACCAGCAGTTAAACCGTATCCAGCATTAGCAACATCAACTACATTAAATGTTGTATTAAAATCCGTTCCACCATAAATGGTCAAATTAGAAGCAACTGGTACTCCTGCATCTGGATCAAATGTTATTTTTCTAGTTGCCATTGACTAATTCCTTAAGTAGTGATTTGATTTCGTTCATTTCATTTTTCATATTATCAAGATCATTTTTCATACTATCAAGACTTTCATTCTTTTTTTGTTTAACAGAACGACTAGAAATATACTTTTGATATTCCAAATCATTCACATTAACAATAGAATTTGTTTTGGGATCTCTTGCAAGATCCCTATTACTTTTTACATTCTGCATATCAAGCTAATGCTAGAACCCTAAGATCTTTAACCCTTGGAACATGAACTTGACTTGTAGAAGTCATCACTAACTTAATTCTATAAGTTTTGAATGATGGTAACTGATCAACACTAAAGGTATATTCCTTATATGTAACATTTGGTCCGAAGCTATAATCATTATCCTTAATGATCTTCTTATCAGACTTACCATTACTATTCTTCTTATCAATTACTTCACCCTTACGGTTAATATTATCATAACCAGGGAAAGGAACAAAGATAGGAGTTTTTCCTTCAGTATTATTAATAGCATAGAATGCTCTAATATCAGCATTTTCAGTTACATGAGCATCTAACATTATCTTAATTGAAGATGCAGCATTTTCTAACATCATCTCTTTAGACACATACTGACATGCATTAGGATCTTCTGTAAGAGAATTAACTCTACCATCATTTGCATAATCCGTAATAGGATTATTAACATTATTAGAAGTAAGGATAGCAGAAACTCTATTAGTATCAACTAAAGGACTTATACGAGAATCTCCACTAGCCAATGCTAATCTAAGATTCATCGATTTCTTACCTTTCATTTGAGTTAAATATTCATCTGCATTAACTTTGGATGCAATCACTCTAGGAGTTTCTAGATAATTAGTTTCATTAATTGAAATAGGTTCAAATCCCTCATCCTCCCACTGATCTTCATCACCATCAATACTAACACCCGTAGTAGTTCTTACTTCTGCAGTAAGAGAAGTTCTTGCTAATGTAATATTCTCTATCATAGGAGTAATAACTTCAAAAGGAATATTTTGAGTTGCTCTTACTTCTAATCCACCTGTAGACTTAGTTCTTCCTGCATAAAGTAAAGGATAACCAGCAACAGTTCTATCGACACCTTCATTAGCCATATCAATCTTAATATTATATGATTCAAAATCAATATCTGGAACAGATAATACATCATGAGTTTTATTGATCCTATGTAAACTTACTCCATTAAGTTCATACTTATAAACAGGAGTTCCTACAGGATAATTAAACTTATCTGAACCTCTTGCTCCACTAATATTAATCAAATTACCAGATACTGACTGATATTCTAAAATTTCATTTTCAATCTTAAGATATCCTGCATTAGTAGTTCCTACACCAACATTTTCAAACTGTAAGAACTGTGAAGGATCTGCAACTGATATTCCACCAGTAGTATCTACATTATACGCAACATTTAATTTTGTTGGTTTAATATCAGAAATTGCTCCTGAAATAGCAACTTTATTCTCCTGAGAATACATTCCATGATTCTTATGATTTACTTTAATATGTAAACCATCACTTATAACATTATTAGAGGAAACTTGAACATCTCCACCTAGAGGGTAGTTTAATACAGTTGTAATACCTGAATTATTAACATAAGATAAAGTTTGAGCAGCACCAACATTGAAATTACCTTGTATTTGGTCCAGAATTAGTTCATTAGTATTACCAATAGCGACTATTGATAATCTTGCATTTCTTCCGACAGAAGCAACTCCAAGAGTATTGAAACCTACAACATCACCAACTTGATATCCACCTCCACCAGTACCAGTAACAAGAGCATTACTAATCACACCATCTTGGACAGTAACATTAGCAGTTGCTCCTCTTCCCCCTCCTGTTACAGTAACTAAGTTAACTCCATTGAAAGTTAAATTACCAGTATCAGGTGTATATCCAATACCAGCATTTATTATATTCAATGCAATAGCAGTTCCTGCAAATCCTGCAAGATTTCCTTTAGCATTAGTTCCTGCCTGTATAACCACATTACCAACCTTAAGACCACCATCAGCAACTGTGGTTCCTAATCCAACTCTTGATTGTCTTGAAGTAAATGATAATGAATTCTCATCAAGTAATGAAACTTGACCGTTTCCTGCAGATAATTGGGGATTATAAAATTCAACAGTTCCATCTGAAAGGAAATCTGCTCTATAAAGAGTGAATTTAAGATCTTCCCACTGACTTGGTTCCCAAGTAGAAGCATTTTGTGACTTAAAGAGTGAACCACCAAATGGTTGCTGACCTACAAATGAATCACTAATTAAATCATTTTCCCCTACCCTAGAAATATAAACTTCATATTTGGAAGAATTAGATAATAGTACTATTGCATATTCTTGATCTGGTTCTAAGTAAACTGGTGATTTGAATTGGAATGTAGTAGCAAAAGAACCATCACTTGAAACATTAACATCACTAGGATCCAAAATAATAGTGGTTTCTGGAACAATTGTCTTAGTAGGAGTTCCATTATCTACTGTTCTAATAGAGAAGTTAACAGGAATATCCATATCATCTTTAGATCTAAAGAAGACATCGCACTTAGTTATAAAGACTCCAGTTTCATCATCAACTGTAAATGTTTGAGCAAGAGGATCCCCACCAAAATTTCGTTGTGCAATAATATCCCACTGATTATTAGTCCATGCTGTTACATCGGTTCTTCTTGTTACATCTTGAGATTGGTTAAGATCTGCCAGTTCCACAGAAGCATTTCTTGTAGAAATAATAGTTTCCTGAACAACTTCATGGAATCCTTCGGATCTAAATTCATCATCACCTCTAGTAGAAGCTTTTAAACCATTATCTTCATCACTGGTAAGTCTAAACAACTTATTACCAGTTTCAAATCTAGGAGCAGAAGGATTTCTAGTAGTATCAGGAATAAAGAATGACCCCTGAAGTGTAGATGTAATATCACTAAGTAGTCTAAGATTACTTACTCTTGCTTGAGCACCACTACTTTGACCAACTAGAACCATTTGATTCTGTATATAACCACTATATTCTGGTTGATCGATATTAGCTAATGAAAATATATCTACATTAAGTAGTGTTGAAGTAGATGAATACTCTGATGAAAGTGGTTGTAAGGTATAAGGATTATCTGGATATGTCTTAGTTGGAAGATTATATTCACCTTCTTTATGATTTGCTGAAGCAACTCTAAAGGTAATAAGATTTGATGATCCAGAATCAGCACTCCAATTCGATTGAGATACTCCTCTTACAGTCTCACCAACTTGGAATGTACCCTCAATCATATTGATTTCAATTAATTTAGGTACACAATATTCAGCAACACTTTGAGCATCAAAGAAAGGATATACTCTTGTTATTGGTTTTAATGATTTTGCAGTAAATTCAATATTTCTAGATCTCATAAATGGAACCAAACTTCTGCTTAGAGTCCTATCACCTTGAGATTCACGATCAAACTGCTCCCGAATCTCCATTCTGGTTCCAGTTCTTGTTTGTGTTCCTGTTTCAGTAGTTACCTCACGAGTTCGATTTCTTCTTTCTATAAATCTGGTTCTACCAGACCATCTGGTTCTTCTTCTGTTATCTGTATCAGTCCAAGTTCTTGTGTTACCAGACCAGAATGTATTCCATGAATTCCATACAGTTTGACCAAACCCATTTTGAGGGTTAAATCCTCTAGTTCTGCTCAATTCTGCTACTGTTTCCGCAAAATTACCTTCTCTATTAATAATACGAGCATCTAATCTAGTTTGATCGATCCATGTATCCGATTCTGGACTTAATTGAACATCAGCAACCCAATAAGCTACAACATAAGGTGTTACACTCTCAGTTCTAGTTCCAAAAGTTTGCTTAACCCATTCAATCTCAGAATAATCTAGAGTAATAATACCATTCGCTTTTCTTATATTAATACCTTCGGGAGTTTCAAAATTCTTATCTTGATTTGGAACCACATTCTCTACAGGACCAGCCATAAGGTCTATAGAAGTTGTATAGTGTGATGGTCTCAATTCTCCATTTTCTGGGTCTATACTATTCTTAACTCCCTCACTAAGTTCTTGAGCAAGGAATGTTGCAAAATTATCAACAAAGAAACCAGACTTAAATCTATTCAATCCATCTGAATCAGAAACGAACATATTGGAAGTATTGCTTTCCAATAAAGTCAATGCAGTATAATACTCTAAATTCTTAACTCTATTTGCAAGATTATGAATATCTTGCATTTGATATCTCTTATACTCTAAGAATTTGATAGAAGCATCAGAAACATCATACAGATATGGAGGGAGACTAATAGTTGCAAGTTCTATAGCATCATCAACTGGAAGTGGTAAACCTGGTTTATCTGCTGGTGTTCCAAATACTACTTGGAAAACACCATCTTTATTAGCAAAAATCCTATCTATTCTTCCTTGATAATATGAATAAGTGGTCAAGATAGATCCATCTGACTGGAGCATAGCACCAGCAGAATTACCAGCACCATTAAATGTTCTACCATCAAATTCAAGAGGAGAACGACTATTTTCTGCAACCGTATAATCAGAAACTCTAGGTCTTATATCAATAATATCACTATTTCTAATTCCATTAACAGATTGAATTTCATCTGTATAATTGAAATTCTTATATGATTCTACAGTAGTTACATCACCAGTATCATTAGAATCATAATAACCATTCATAAAGTAAACTTTTAACTTATGAATTGGTGCATCTATACCTACATTTCTAGTAAGGAATCCATAATTATAGAAACTTCCTTCTTGTCCATTATTAAAAGTAAATTCATCAGAAATATTATAACTAGTAGATTCTAAAGTAGTTACAGTACCTTGTACTAATGACTCTTTTGCTACTAAAATTTCACCTTCTACAAAAACTTTTTCATTTTCATAAATGAAACTGATCTGACTTGCTGTTACTTTTTCAGCAACAATAGCAATAGCTCCACTAGTTTGTCCTACTATTTGCTCACCAACTATAAACTCTTCTGTTGTTGTAGAAGCACTTGTTATAGAAGATAAAACAGCAGTTGGTGCAGAAGCATCACCTGTAGTAGATGATTCAAATACACCATGAATTTTAATAATATCAGGAGTATTTAAAGATATAACATCATCCTGAACTCTAGTTCCCCAAGGATAATTACCATATTCTAATCCATCATTTAAACTAGTTGAACCAATACCAGAGGTATTAATACCAGAACCACCAATTGTTGATTTGGTAACTACAATAGAATTAACTCTATTTTTAATTTTTTCTTTTGAAGTAGGTTTAACTTTAGTTATTGCTGTAAGTAAAGTAGCATCTTGATCATTAGAACCTAATCCATAAATCTGTAATTGTGTTCCACCTGTAAATACAAACTGATTAGCAGTTAAAGGTTCTGTAGTTCCATCAGACCTTATAAGAATATATCTTTCCTCATCAAATGGTAAGAATGTCTCATTAGTTCCTGCAGTAGGAATTGTATTTCCTTTTAATTGACCATTCTCAATATCAACATTAAATTTCTTTCTTATTGTTATACTTCCCGTTGTATTATCAACTGTTGCGATATTTTCTTTAGGAAGTTGAGTATAAAGAGTATCATCCGAAGATGCATCCAACTCAGTAGTCAAAATTTCTAAATCAGTAACTTGTAAAGATGAAGTTGGTAAATTACCATTAGCTACTCCATTTACATCTGCAACTCCTATTATTGTAGCAGTATTAGTTCCAACTGCAGTAACTATACCATAAGTTGGATCATCTGATTGAGCAGTATTACTAAATTTAACTAAATTCGGTACTGATACAATAGTGCCTGGGAATAGTTCATTTGTACTTGTGATAGTACTAAAACCGCTTGAAGCAGCACTAATACTAGCAATACCAATAAAAGATCCAACCGACTGTATTACATCAGCAGAGAATGTATTTCCACCACCAACTTTACCAAATACAGATTTTACATCATTAATACTTTTAACATCAACTGCGGTAACTACTCTTGATACAGAAGTTCCGTCTTGGTTTTTACCTGGAAAAAGAAGTGGTTCTTCTACAATAAACTCACCATTAACTCCATATAGTGTTAATGAATTTGTAGCAGAAGCAGCAGTTCTAAGGAAACCAGTTGCACCACTCTTAGTACCTTTAATATATGTTGGTGTTGATAAAGTAATATCCTCATTCAATGTTAAATTAACAAAAGTTTCAACATCATATAAGGAAATATCCCACTGATTTACATTAGCATTTGCAGCATCATAAGAACCAGATTCTAAATTATAATCATATACTCTTGCTACTCCAATTTCTGATCCTGGGTTTATTGTTTGGTTTGCAACAGTCCTTTGACTTCTTAAACTTAGAACATATGTATTACCTACTCCAACTATAGGAGCACCAAAACTTCTATTTACTTTAAGAGTAGAACCTGTATTATAAAGTATACCTTCGTCTTTAATTATTTTTGTAGTTCTTGGTTTAGCAGCATCTAACAATGTTGGTTTATTAGATCCTACTTCATAACCTTTAACATATGCTTTACCACTAGAAACATTATATATTAATAAATCATCTGAAGGAGTGTCTCCCATTGGAGTTGTTTGTCCTTCTTGGAAAAGTCCCCTATTATCAATATTATTGTTTAATGAATTTCTTAATGTAACATCAAATGGTTTTACATAATAATCTCCAGATTCATCATAAGTTCTTCTAGCTAAGGTGGCTTCTAAATCTTCATAGAATGTACTAGCACCTCCACCACCAAGTGAAGTTCTAGATGTAGATTTCAATACCCCATTAATAATAGTACCTAATTCAATAAAATTAGTATCATCTTCATCGTCTAAACTTTTCTTAAATAGGGTTAAAGATATTTTTAACCTATCAGCACCAGGAGCACTATAGTTATTATATCCCTGCGAATTATCATTTAAAGTTTCATCTAAATCAGATGTAATTATTTCTTCATTAACAAAAAATCCAACTCTATAATTAGGATTAGTAGAATACTGGTCTAATATAAGTGTATCTGATTGACACTGAATAAACTGTCCTCTAATAAAGTATACACCTTCCTGAATAGAATAAGAAGATCCTGTTATTGTAGCATCAGCAGAAATAGTAGAACCAAATGGACTACCTGCAGTTATGGCAGTATTTCCTAATAAACCAGAAGTAATTGTCGTATCTGAAGCTAATTGTTCACCATCAGCAAAAGTAACAGTAGAATTATTTGCAGTACTTGAAGATAGATAAGTTACATATAATGTAAGATTACCATTTTCAGAATCTTGATCTAATAAAACTTTATTTACAACTGCAGTTACTCCTGAGGATTCTCCTGTTATTTTAGTACCAACTAGTTGATCTGCATAA
>Ga0098041_1000440_pt1 | contig 16755 bp, 13 predicted proteins | sample 8_EtaG_FD_77066 | JGI IMG/M metagenome (GOLD analysis project Ga0098041, IMG submission 77066) | Marine viral communities from the Subarctic Pacific Ocean - 8_ETSP_OMZ_AT15162 metaG | ecosystem: Environmental > Aquatic > Marine > Oceanic | place: Pacific Ocean | collected 2015-01-08
ATGATGTCATCCGCCTCAAATCCTTTGATACAAATTTGTGTCACCGGCATGAGGTCAAGATAGTCGATTGTGTTAGTGTATTGCCATGCCTTGTTTGCCTTCTCCTGAGCCTCTGTTAATAGACCTCTGACCGCTCTGTTTAGTCGAACTGGTTTTCGGCCTCCCTTGTAACCAGGGCACAGCTTTCTCTTTCTGTCAGATCCACCATGGCCATCCCAGACAATGACAACTCGATCTGGGTTGACGTTTCTGCAGATCTTTTGCAGAGACATGAGAAAACCTTTGCACCCACCAATGGGGTCGCCATTGGTGGAAACGCTAGGGTTTGCGATATAGCTTCGCATGTAGATGTTTAGGCCATCTACTATTAGTAGTCTTTTTTGTTTTTCCACGATGCACTCCGCTATTGGCTGTCTTCTTTATTTTCAGTCTCTAGCTCACCGTCTAAATCGTAAAAATCTGAAGCTGAACCTTGTCTTTTTTCAAACTTGAGGACAATCTCTTCTTCAAAGATTTCCATTGCTGATTTGCGGAACTTTTCATCTTTCATTTTGTCAAGCCACATTTTGGACTGAAACTTTTCTTCAGTGCCGTCAGAGTGGACCAGCGTAAACCATGCTCCTGAATTCTTCAGTCTGTCGCATCCTTTGATAGCTTCGAAGATGCTTTCATCGTTTTGAATACGGACTTCATCGCCCCAAAGGATCTTAAAGACACACTCACGGCCTTCTGATGCAAAGCGAGACTTTTTAATTCGGGCCTTGACTTCGTTACCGATTCGGTATCCGTTGTCGTCCAGGATGTAAGAAGCCTTGGCCTTGCGACCTGTAAGGTAAATTCTCAAAGATGCTGCATACTGCATTGACTTGCCACCAGGGGTGACATAGGGGTCAATCATAGCGGCGATGTGGTCGCCGGGTCTAGGGATGTGCGTTTTTAGCTGATTTAGTACCAGGAAAGTACTGTTTGACTGATTAAGTGGGGAGGTCAACTTCTGCATTGCCTTTGAGATAATTCGAGCCTTAAGAGCCATCGTCTCTTGTGGGTTAAAAGTGCCTGTATTATCTGAACTTGTTGGTGTGTTTGCCAGACTGTCCCAAATGAATAAAGTATTTTCTTCTCCCTGATTGAGAGTTAGTTCAATTGTCTCGAACATGTCCTCTACTGACTCTGGGGTGATTCTCAAAAACAGAGATTGGTCAACTCCTGCTTTTTTCAAAAACTTAAAGTCTAAAGCTGCCTCAGAATCAAAATAAAGGACTTGATACCCCTTTTGAGTGGCGCTTGCAGCTACTTGTGCTGCCATATAAGATTTGCCTGACCCTTCTAGGCCGGCGATTTCAGTAATTCGTCCCACAGGTATTCCCGCTACTTTGCCGCGACAAATAATGCCATCAAGCCAGGTGCAATTGGTGGGAATCCAGTCGGTCACTTCCGAGGGATTATTGTCGTCGTCCATCATGTGGGCGATTTCCATTCCACGTTTTTTGTTGAGGACGGTGGCGAGTCCCTTGATACCTAATTTTGTTGTGTCTTTGTTGTTTCTTGCCAAGGGGCACCTCCATTGTAAAATTAAAGTTCTGGAGCGGGAGACGAGATTCGAACTCGCGACGTCAACCTTGGCAAGGTTGCACTCTACCACTGAGTTACTCCCGCAAAATAAACACCCCCGTTTTACCGGGGGTGAGTTTGCTTAAGCGTTTAACAAGTCGTTAAAAGACTCATCCACTTTTGATGCTGCACTTGTCTGTGCTGAGTACTTTGCCGACTCTTTTGAAGAGGATTCGGCAGAAGAGTCATCAGACAGGTATTCATCTAAACATGCCTGGACGTCGGCGGAGCTTTTCTTTTCAAAAAGGCCGTTCAAATCAGGGATGCTTTCCAAAATTTCCTTACATGCCTCTGGTGTTGCTTCCTTGCAAACTGAGGATGTGGAACGTTTTGGCGTTAGTTTGGTTTGAGGAAATGATTGTCCTGGGGCCTTACCGTAGTGAAGATCCAAGTCAGTTCCTGATTCAATGTCGGTAATGTCACCGTACTCAGGGTTCAATACAAGATTGAGAAGTGTTTCATATGCCATTTTGCCATATCCCCACATCTTAACACCCAAGTTTTCTTCTCCGCGAACCAACACGGGAGAGAAGAAACGTTGACGGGCTGTGAGTTCACGAGCCATTTTGACACTTTCATCGTCACCAGCTTTGTAGAGCTTCTTTGAAAAGTCGCATACCGCACACTCTTCTCCAAAGTTCTTCTTGGGGCATAAGAATCCAGAGTTGTTTCCAACATTGTAGTGGAAAAAGAAATCTTTGAAAGGATCGCCATCTTGAGGGGCAACAATCCGAATTGTTTGATTGCCGTCAGATGGGCGCCAGAATGCGGAAGAACCGCCTCCGTTACTCTTTGTTTGAAGCGTGTTTAAGCGGTCACGCATTTTGCTCATATCAATAGCCATATTATTTTTCTCCTGTTATAGTCATTAGGGCAAATATCCCCTAATGCTGGTGGTTATGTTATTATTATATCACGGGATCACATTTGTGTCAAGTGATTATTAGTGTAATGTTAGTGCAGATATCTTTGAAGACTCAGATTGCTTCTTGGCGATAGCGTCCTGAGTAGCTTTGAGTTCTTTTTTCTTTTTGGTGAGTAGAATTTCGTAACACTTGCAGACATCTTCCCAAGTCATCAAAGGTTTTTCGTCAGGATATCCCGCTGCTTGAGCAGTTGCAGGTAGTGCCTGTTGTGCAAAAAGAATAGGACCATAAGGTTCTTTGCCGTCAATCTTTATACGGGCTGATGTACTCCTCCATTCAAGGCCGTCGTTATAGCGTTCCGCCACAAGATTATCATAAAGCGAAACAAGAAGATCTGCACCTTTTTTATCGAAAGTGTTGTTGTGATAAATGGGGACAATTGTTGCTTTTGGGGCTTTAAATTTGTTTTGAGTGTATTGAGAACCCTTAGAGCCCATGCCGCTGGATGGGATCACAACATGGTAGGCTTTGTCGTCGGTGTTTTTCTTAGCTTCCTCACTGAAACCTCCTTTTAAGCTTTTCTTGTTTGGGACACTCATTAGCACTTCACCGTCTGCATTTCTTGCGATCTTGGAAGATAAAGAACCCAACGGGTAAGAGCCATCATCAACCATGGAGCCAATCGTACCTTGGAGCGTCGTGGAGTCGACATCAATGAAGCCATTCTTGCTTCTTGCTTTATGATCCGCAACGTCAAGAAGAATTTTCTTGATACTACTGTTTTTCAATGGAAAGTCTTGACCACAATTTGGTTTTCTGTCGGTGCTATAATTTCGGATTGTATCAACTACTTGGTCCGCATTATCTTTTGTCAGCCGACCTTTTATGCCTGCTGCTTTGAGCCAGTCTGAATATGTATCTCTCAGATATCCTGGCGCGGTGGACTTGTTGAGAGGCTTTCTTGGTCTGCCGGTAACGTTATCCATCCCTGCATCGATCACGATCTTTCCAAAATCGTTCTCATCACTGTAAGTGCAGTAAGGCTTATAGCCCAGTCGGAACATTGCGGCGATTCCGTGGTGATAGTATTGAACTTGAAGGTGCCCTTTGGGATTAACGATTGTTGGAAAACCGTCATGAATGCCGTCGTAGCTCGAGTCGTTTTCTGCTGCGATGAGGATGCTATCTTCCAAATTCTCTACATGGGCGACATCCAACACCTTGCCTCTGGCGGAAACATTAATCGAGGCGTCATGCAACCTCAAGGTTTTTCTATCCACATAGAAATGATACGCTGATAAAAAACCCTCGCCATTAGCTAAAAAGCTGTCCACCTCCGCCTGCAACACTTTGGCGCTAGGTGGAGTCTCATAATCTTTCGGGGCGGTGGTGATGGTGCCGTTTGGCAGTTCTACTTTGATTTTTAAACTTTTTGTATTCATGTGACGAATATCTCCTTTGTTGTTTTCATTATATCACGGGTGAGGCACTTGTGTCAAGTGCTTTAATCTCTCTGCTGTATCGCGGCAGAGGATTGGACGCAGAATATATGCGGTTCATCATAAGTTGTGGAATACACCCTATATGAAGTCCTCTGGTCGCCTTCTCGCTGGGAGTCTATGAGGTCTTTCAATCTTGTTAACAACTTGTTGTCATTTCTCAATTCGTCCTCGTTGATTCCGCAGAAATACATTCTCTCGCGAACGTCCTTAAGCTCAAAGAACGGCTTCTCTGCAGCATCTTGCAGGGACACCATGCTTATAGTCATAATCCTAGACCAGTCAACGGCGTCCGAATCAACACTCAAGACGGGTTCAGAATGTTCGAAGTAATTTATCAAGTTCAAAGAAGAGAAGATGTAATTAATAAAAGTCTCCTCATAGCCAATGATTGGAACTTCACCCATAGCTTCTTCCACTTTACTGGTGCTGATGATAATCATTTTGGCAATTGCTCCAGAACGTGCATACTCTTGCAGCACACTAAACACGAGATTCTCTGATCTTTTCATCTCCTCGTTTAAGGAGGACAGATCTGGCTGAATATACACAACTGCTGTAGACCAAGGCCTGGTGTGTTCCAAGACCCTTAGAGAGGCCAATGCAATAGGTTCTCCGCCGTTGACCATGAAGATTCCACGACCAGTAAGTTCCTTGAAGAAGTGCTTAAGAGGTGGAGTGTTTTTCTCATAATCCTCTATGTTCTTTTGCTTTTCAATAGCTCTGGTACGTTTGGTTTTTGACAAGCCATGGCCAATTTTATAGACATCATAGTTGTCGTGTTTTTTGAATTCGTCGGCGAGCTTACAGCCCATATCGCCTAATCCAATAATGTTAATCATGTGATCTCCTACTGTTTTATTATAGATCGAATAGTGCTAAATGTTAAAATCTTTTAATTCGCCAAAGTTAGTTCCGGCAGCGATGGATGACTTGAATTTTCCAAGCTTTGTGTCGGAAAAGATCTTAAAAACCTCTTTAATTACAGACCTTTCCTCGTGAGCCAAGTCAATCACCACAGAATCGTGGAGGCAGAATTTAATGAAACTTTTTTTATCTTTTAAGAGATCTCTGATTGCGATCATACGATCAAAGACCAGATCTGCAGTGGTACTCTGGACCAAATAATTTAGTGCATGATGATCGTCGGCAGGGATCACTCTACCGAAAGGAGTTGTAACGGTGCCTCGGACAGGATCGTAATGTTTATTCAGAATCGTCTCTCTTGCGTAGATCTCGGAAAGTCTTTTTCCAATATCGGATATCTTCGAGCCATACAGCCAAGATATGACGGACTTTTTTGCTTCGTCTCTGGATACGCCAAGAATGCCTGAATTCCACTGGTGGATGTCCTCGTTTGGTTGCTCCTTGCTTCCTAGAGCAAGAAGTGTTCTCAATTCCGCAGCGTTATAATCCAGTTCTAATATCCAATCGTTTGTTGGTTCGATAACACATCGAAATTCCTTGTCTAAATTAAGTATCGGGAAGGAACCCTTTTTGACCGAAAGTCTTCCGGTCTTAGTTTTAAACGCATCGTAGGAAACATAATCGGCCTTTTTTCCTTGACGCAGATCTTTAGCCAGATCTCGTCCTCGCTTCAAGTGAAGTTTCTGTTCTAAGGATGCGAGATTAAGCTTTATTTTTTGCCCTTCCATTTCGGCGAGCAGGACGCAGAGTTGCCTCATGAAGTCGTAATTTTCGGGCTTTTCTCGGGTTTTAAAAACGTGTTTAATGATTTCTGTCTTGAGGTAACAGAATTCTGTCAAATAGCGAATGGGGATGAGGTCAAATAAGCAATTTTCGCTCAAATCAACCTTTGCTTCTCGGAAAGAAACTTGATATGCTGCCATTCTTTTGTTTACTTCCTCCCACTGAGGCTTTAGCTCTGGAGGACACAGGTTTGCAAGAGTCTCGCCCTGAGCGTACAGATATGCAAAGTCCGCATCATCGGCAGATATCGAGGTCAGGGACAACGAGGGGCGCCATGTGCGAGTCAGTGTGGTCGGGAAGTCATCAAAGTGCAGGTCGCCATCGCTATAAACGCCAACGCACTCTTTCTTATCGTCCAAAGTGACGAAGTATGTCATATATCACCTAGAAAACAAACGATGGTTTTCGGTCAAGTGTTGATGCCTCTAACGGATTAAATTTTTTATTAATATAAGTCAGGGCTGAATCTGTGTCAACGTGTTTGTTAATTACTACTGATTCTTTTATTATATCATCGAAGGCTTTCTGCGTCAAGTCTTTATTTATCTCCCTCGCTTTGATGAAACCATAAGCTCGGAGCCAGAAGGGATATCCAAGGTATTCAGTCATTTCCTCGAGCGACGCAAACAAGGTTGGATCGAAAACTTCACGAGGTTTTAGAGAATATGAGGTTTTACCATTCTTGTAACAAATCTCCGCATATGTAGAGCCAGGTTTGAAAATCTCTGCATAAACAAAATTCAACATCTTAATCAGCTCGTAGAATTCGGGAGAAAAAGGACTAAAATATAAATTATCAAAAGCGTCTTTCATGTTCGCATAACCGGAGGCTTTCATATACTCCTGCATTGGCTCAGACTTCAGATTTGCAACGAGGCGCCAAGGCGCATGACGATCAAGTATAAAGCCGTGATTTTGAGCTTCTTGTGCGAATGTTTTGAAGTTTACGTCAGAAAAATACTTTGAAGTAGATGTGAAGTCGTTGCCATATTGTTCTGAGTTGAGGTCGACAATACATCCTGACGAGAAGGGTGAAGAAACATTGGAAATGTAGAACTTAGAGAACGTAGTTGGAAAACGAGGGCTTGCAATCGACGTGAAGTTTAGGAAATCTAATACAAACTCTTTAAAATTTGCAAGTTTATCTAACCTTTCCTTTGAACCTCGCAGTTCTGTCGCGTATGCGTCCCTTAAGCTTGATAAATAATCAGCGTATTCGTCTTTCCATGTTTGCTCTCGTGGTGTGACCTGAAGGGAGGCATATGGGCCAGACTTTCGTATGGTTCCTCTTTCCTGTCTCCTCTGGAGGCGTGATGCCAAGTCGGTTAGTGCGTTCGACACAAAAGGCATGACATGCGTTGTTCCGTTGTAGGAAGTGAGATACTCTAACCTTGGCACAACAATCTTGTTATCAAGATCGACCTTGCCATAGAGGGTTTTAGAGCGCAAATCGATGAGAGAGAGGTGTGGATTAGTTTGAAGAAATTCATTTACTTCTCTTTCATACAGCTCTCTCTGAAGATAGGAGTATTTTGATGATAACTGGTTGCTTCCTCTTGTTGGCTTCATTTCTTATCCCTCCGATATAAATGTACAATTAAGCGTAGTTTCAAATCTTCCTGCTGTGAAGTTGTTTGAAGTAGAGATGACAGAATAGTAGCCGCACAGACCGTGTGCTTTTAGGTTATCCAGACTTCCATAGGCTGCAGGCTCAATAAAAACGAGTTGACCTGGACGGAAGAAGGTGACGCCAAACATGGTTACGGTTGCGTCATAGATCCTCTTTGTCTTGATTGTCCCATCCGTTTTAGAAGCTTTCTGCAATTGCATAGCTTCAAATTCTGCAGATGTTGGTGCGGATAACTTAATATCCTTGACAACGCCGACGTCGCGACCGAGGGACAGGTGATAGACACCATCATCAAGATCGTTTGCATATTGAGCTGGATGGCCGTCATATTTGCGATTGGGTTGAGCTGGTTCGGCATAAATAATAACATATTCGCTCATATTGGCGCCGCCTCTAAATTGGATGAGCTTTGCTATGTCTTTGCGGACCTGTGCCAGTTGAGAGCCTGTTTGTGATTTTGTTATTCTCTCCGCTGTTGTGCCTGTGATCTTGAGGCCAGTCTCCTTGTTGTTGACAAACCCAAAAGGGTCTGGCTCTCCGGATTTTGCATGGGCCTCCCAATTGATTGTCTTAATCTTTCTCACCTGCTTTGGCAAAAGAAGACGGCTACTGTCTGCTTGCAAAGCTGCGACGATGAGTTGATTAGTTGCCTCAGTCAAGAATTTTTTAAATGATTTTCCAAAAATACCCTTGTTGGAGACAACATCAGAAAACCACCTTAAAAACAGGTTCAAAGATATTGGGACGTCTGCCAAACTTGCAATTACTTCCTGCGTTGTTGGCGGCGGCACACTGGTCTTCTTTGGGTTTTCAGCTTGTATTTGAGCTATGGCTGCTTTTGTGTCGGCTGTTAACCTGGGATCGTAAGTTCCTGATCGATCTGAGACGACGAGATCACCCATTTGCATGAATTCAATATTTCCGCGAAAATTGTAAGAATCAAAAACATTTCTCCTTATCTGTATTGGTCCCAGGATGGTGCGAATGTCGAGTTTTTGGGCCTCGTTTGGGTTTTGCGGATTGCCGCCACCCGTATACATATTGTCTAAAACAACATCTATTAAGTCACCAAAATAGAAAAACCTTATTAGATATGCATCAGAGGTGTATTTAGGGAAAATATCCTTGTCGAGTCTTTTGGAAAGTCTTTCGAATTCTCCAACCAGGGCGTGTTTTGAACTACCCATGCCCGATGCGTCCTCTCTGTTGACTTGAGTCACCATCTGTTCTTTCAGGGACATGTCTTTATTTCGGATGACGTGTAAAGCATTACTCTTAGTCTTAAGCTCTTCGTGAGTTAAGGCAACGTTTTGCGGGTCAACCACGAGGGTGTGGACGACCTTGCGTCTTATGAGGCCATTCAGGATAGTGCGATAAAGCTTTATTTTACTATACTCATTCGACGCCAGTTCTCTGAGGTATCTATCATTATCTGCCTTCAAGGAGGCTCCTGTGAGTCCTTGTGCCTTGTCACCGTCAAAAGTGTTTCTGTAATAAGATTCTCTCTTTTTGAGTTCTTTTATTCGCTCATGGTATTCTTTGAGGGTTTTGGCTTTTTCTTCGTCAGTCACAGTCGGGTTTCTGTGCTGGGCTCTTACAAACTGATCCTGTCGTTTTTGCTCTTCGGCTATCCTCTGTCGAATCGTGGCAAGGTGATCCAGGCCTTCTTTGCGTTCAGTTAGATAACCAGCCTTCTGGTTTTCGGTGAACGTTTGGTCCGGCAGGATGTTTCCGACTTTTGGATCTTTCGCGAGGGCGTCTAAGCGACCGACGAAAGTGCAGGTGATGCCGACAGAACCGTCATCTTTCAAGTCAAGCTCGTAAGTCGCTATGGATAGGTTTATAGCCAGTTTCAAAGTTTCGAGAGCCTTTGCGATTTCAGGTCCGTCGCCTGTTTTAAAAATCTGATTGCTCTTGTCGACACTGTATTCAATTTCAACTCTAGTTTCGGCATTCTCTATTTTCTTCTCTTCGTAATCTCTTGCGCCGGGGTCAGTGTCGTAAGGGCGAGTTCCATTGTTCTGCTTGCGTCGGCATTCAGGAATCCAAATGTCTGAGAATGCGTAAGTTTTAATACCTGGGTCTGAGGAGTATGAGGAATTTCTTAGTTGCTCCAATGCGTCGACGCTTTTAGCTCTTATTTTTAGTTGTGCGTCGACTTGCTTTACTGCAGCGACGGGGTTGTCACCTTTGAAATCCCAGCTGAATGATTCTAGTCCAACGCCAGTGTTTGTGGTGAGAGTACTACTCATTAGATCGGGATCTATGTGTTCTTCAAATTCATATTCTATGTAGACGGGTTCTTGGTCTTTCTTTCCCTTACCCGCGAGTCGTTTAGCGTTGAATGGGTACTTCTTATACAAGCGCACCCTCGGGATGAGTGCCGACAGGTGTATGGGCCGGATCTTCTCGAACAATGCTGAGAGATCTGGCGGGACGGTAAGGGAATTAACTAAAATTTCTATATCCTTGGAGCCTTCGGCCTCAAGAGTTGCGAACCTATCGTACTCCTTGATGTTCCGTTTATATTTGCGATTGTAATCTAACAATTCGCCCATTCTATATAGAAGAATGGCTTGCTCGTTGAGTGGTAGGGATCTCTTCTTTTGTGCGTCGGTGAGGCCGGTGCCTGAACCGTCGCCTGCTGCGGCGTTGAGTGCTTCTTGAATCAGCTTCTCATATTTCTCCTTATCTCCCACCTCGATGAAGATGCCCGGAACGTGCGCGACCCATCCGTTGATTATTTCAGGGACTCCGTAGCAATAGTTTACCAGTGCTGGAACTTGGAGGTTAAACTTTAGTGCTTGTCGATCCAACTTCATTTTAACAGGGTCGTCGATCAAGAAAGCTTCCATGTCGCCAATCTTGTTGCCGGTCCAGTGCATTTTGCCATCGTCAGAGCTGTATTGTGCGGTAAGTGGGATTCTAAAGCTGAGTTTTCTTACAATGTCGGTATTGGAAGATCCACCACCGGTTTGTATATTGGAAGCTGAGGAGTTGAAATTTGGCTTTTCGGAAAATTCTCCTTTGAAGAACTTTTTTACGAAAGTGGTGTTGTATTTATAAGAGCGTTGACTGGTGTTGTCACTTACAATATCACTAATAGACGCCAATTTGTTGGCGCCTTCGGGTTTCCACACTTTTACAGTGTCGGCTGCATTGGGGCCGCTGTCTTGGTTTTGGAAATATTCTTGAGCATCAAGGGCTAATCGGGACAGCCCGATATAGCTAAGGGCGAACGTGGCTCCCTGCGTGAAAGTCATTGAATCGTCTACGGGCGTCTGGAGAAAGTTCTTGATGTCGGCAGCAAAGAAGTGAAATGTTTCGCCGAAGTTACCAGCATTTGCCTGCGTGTCGATTGCTGGATCGTCGTAGCGGATTCCATTAACTGCAACCTGTGTGACCTCAAAGTTGAGGAATCCTGATTCTACTTCTTTTCCGGAAAACTTAAATGTTGCGGTCTGGCCGTTTTGGTCTGCGATGTCTATCTCTTTATCTACTCTCATGCCTACATCCTTAACAGGCCATACACCCTATCGAGAGGGAGAGGTATTTGTATCAAATCGCCGACAGATAAATGACCTTCGGTTGGTTTGCTGTTGTACCATGCAATAATCCACCAGAGCTTGGGATCGCCATAGTGTTTATCTGCCAGTTTAAAGAGTCTGTCTCCTGTAGTCCAGACATGACCAATCGAAGCGATGGATTCAACATCCGTAACTGTCAATTTCGGGAGTCTGGTGAGGTTATATTGGGTCATCCCTCCTGGGATTCCTCTGTCTTTTCTCAGCTTCTTATAAAGCTCTGAGTTGTTAATTTTTACCCTTGTGTTCTTGTATCTTGACATTTTTTATGTTCCTATTCTTTCCCTGGGGTTTTGGGGCTTGGATAAGGGAAGACAGTGCCTGCTCGTAATCCGCTGCCAGCTCCCTTGTTCCAGCCAAGAGGATGATCGTGAGAGACGTGGAAACCGAACGATAATTTAATCGTCTGAGGGTATAGGACGCTTTCCGTTCCTGCGTGTCTAGGATCAAAGAATCCTGCTTCGAGGTCTGGAGCGTAAGTAAGTCCGTCAATAGTTCCTACGAGGCCGTTTTCAATCGCAGTATTTGGAGTTGATGTGGCACCGGTACTCTGAATTAAGTTCGCAAACTTAATGCGGAATAGGGGTGCAGAGTGAATTGTTGATGCGTTGCCTTTGCTCTGCTGTACTCCCGTTTTTTGAGACTGTGTTATTTTTCCCTTTGCTGCCGCTTGCGTCAGGTTGTCTGGGTCGTCTTGGTTTCTCACTTGCTCTGTGCCGTTATTATTTGCTGGGTTTGGCTGGGCTGAGTGATCGTAAGATGGATACAGCATTGACAATAGTGTAGAACAGTTTGTTAAGTTTTGTTCTGCTTCGCCAAGACTTGCAGCAACAACATCCCATCCTAAAGTAATCATCCTCTGAGTTCCTCTGAAGGATCTCACTGGGTCCATACGCCCGAAGAGTTGCTCTGGTTGCCAGTCGGAAGTATATTGATCTTCAAACTGAGTCAAGAATGCCTTGAAGTAAACGCTTTGCATTGTTGGCAAATGTTGTAATTGGATAAAAAATCTCTTATAGAGTTCATCTGAGCCATCTGAGTAGTTTCCTATGCCATGGTCGAATGTTGTTTTTGTCATCTTTTATCCCCCGTTGAACACTTCTGCTGTTGAGAGCTTGAAGCCCTTCCTGTATGCGTATTCATCTACATCTAATTTCACTTGAACCTGCTGGCCTTTCTTCTGGTGAGAATCGAGCATATCCATTAATTCCTGATGGCGTTTGGCTTCTGGGCTTAATTTCTCTGGCATCTTGGCGTCTGCTTTTTTATCTTTTTCGTCAAGATATTCTCCAAACATTTCGCCGGCTGAATTTCCGAGTGAAATACCAAGGGCGAGTCCCATTGGACCTCCAAATGCACCGATTGCGCCGCCGAGTGCGGAACCTATCAGTGCGCCTGTGTTTCCAGCCGAAGTGTCGCCTTGGGCCGCATCGGAGAGATCTTTTATAACTGCTGCGCCGGCTCCGACTGCAGCCATTCCAGTCATCATTTTTGCTCCCGTGGTCATTGTAGATCCCCACTTAAAGGCGCCACCTCCGAATGGGGCACCACCGCCGCCGCCGCCTGGTCCTGCGGGGTTTATGCGAGAAGCAATTATGTTTCCAACTGTTGCTGCGAATGGGCCAGCTAAAGCTTTTGCAATCATCAGTCCGATGACACTACCTATGATTGGGGCGCCAAGGACGATTGCGGCTTTTAATGCTCCTGGACTGTCTTTAATAAGTTTCGCGAGGTCTTGCATCACAGGCATCAAGGGGGTAAAAAGAGATTTTATTGCAAGATCGATGTCCTCCAAGAAAGTCATCGACTTTTTAGCTGACTCTTGCATATCTTTTTGTATATCTAAGCCTTCGTCTGCTGCAAGCTCTGCTGCATCCAATTCGCCATTCAAAAAGGAAGTAAATTTACCAACATCACTAAATCCTGCAGCCTTTGCTGCAGCTTTGACCCCTGCTGGGCCGAGTGATTCAACTGATTCTCCAGCTGAGGTGAATGCGTCTTTAATCATCATCGCAGCTTTAGCTGGATCTTCGAAAGCAGCGTTCATAAGGTCGAGATTGTTAATAAAGCCGCCGCCTAGAACAGCGTTTAACTGGCCAGCAGCTTGGGCTGAGCCTTCAAATGTTTGAAAACCTTCTGCAAGGCTGAGGACGTCATCAATTTCAAGTCCCAACTGAGATGATGCTGATGCAACTCTCTTAAAAACGCCTTCCATGTTATTGCCATGGATAGAGAGACGAGGGGCAGCTGCAGCGAAATCTGCAATCATTTTTGGGCCGCCTACGCCGATCTGGTCGCCGAGGGCCATAATATTTCTCTGTAAGCCCATGGCATCTTCGCTCGACATGTTATAGGAGCGACGGAGTGATGTGTAAGACTTTGTTGCAGCGTCTACGGAGACGCCTGACTTTTCCCACAGTGCGAAGGATTCGGCCACCTTAACGCTCTGGTCGCCTAATTCTCTATCTGGAAATGCTTGCCTTAATGTATTTAAAGCACCGCCGATGGCCCCTAAGTTGACCCCATACTCAACCATCGTGGAGGCTGATCTGGCAAGCTCTTCATCGAACTTTCCTGCGGCGCCGCTGGCAGCGTTAAACTGTGCCAGTCCTGAATCCATCTCTGTAAAGAGTCTTCCCGCGTAAAGTGCAGTGGTTTCGAAGGCTTTCTGACCGATGCTAGTGAAAACATTCATTGGAGTGAATGTCTTTATCATGTGCTTGGAGAATTCTTCTAATCCTTTACCACCCTTCAACACTTCTATTGTCTGGCCGGCTATAGACTTGGTAAAGTCGTTGCTGACGCCTGTCATGCTTGCAAAACGACTTGCAAGACCTGCACCTGCTTCGGCGGCATCCTTTTGTGCTTGGGTGTTGTCCTCAATAGCCTCGGTGTTTGCTTCAAGGATACTGTTCCACCGCTTGATTAATTCAACTTTTCGCTGCGTCGATTTGTTTGATAGATTGACCTTCTCAATTAGGGCTTTTATTCTCTCCGATTTCAGTTCTTGAATCTTCTGCAGATCTGTCTCTGCGGCGATCTGCGCTTTGAGCATATCAATGCGATCTTGGTTCGATTTCTTTGCAGCTTCCTTGTTTTGAGTAGATTGCTCAGCAGGAGACTGCTGGCTCGTCTGGTCCTCAACGGAGTCTTTAAGCTCTTTAATCGATGCATTTAAGGCAAGCAGGGCTGCTGCTATTGGGTCTGTTCCCGGTGGGGTCATATGATCGTTTTCCTATTATTTGAAGGGCCACTTTAGATTGGTTGATCTCTCAAACTTCTTGACCGCTGAGTCGAGGCTATATCGACTGCGATAGGTCCGAGGGTTGTCGAGTCCAAACTTTCTATAGGTATCTAAATACTTTTTCTCTTTCCCCAGAACCTTTGCAAAGTCGCGAACCTGAGATTGGCTTCCCTTCACAGTTACGGGAACAGATGAGCCGCCAAACATAGAGTTCATGATCGACTTAATAGCAGATCCAAACATTCTAAGATAACTCTCGTTTATCTCGCCACTCTTTGCGGCGTTTAAGTTAATTGTATATTCTTGTAATTCGTCTTCCATTACGAAACCTCCAAGGGTATATTATATCACAATATAATTAGTATATAAAGCAAAATAGAGAGGACTTATAAAATCTCTCTCTATTTTCTTCCACGGGAGGCGTTTTCAACAGCTTCGTTTTCTGCAGTTCTTTGTTTCTGCAGTCGTTCTAAGAACCATCTGCGTATCTGAATAGGTAGAGAATATGCTTCTTGAAAGTGCCAATTACCGTGATATTTTAATGCGAATATTTCTTCGTAAACCGATTCAATATAATCATTGCTGAGGCCAAAAAAAGTCCGTAGTGACAGGAACCTCCAAGTCCTGTTCGTGGTCGCATGTGTTGCAGCTAAAACGCTGAGTCATGTCAATGTTTGGTATCAGTTTTTGATATACACCTCGCAAGTAGCGAGAATCCATAGCTGGCATCGTGTCTACAAACTGGTTTATTTGTTTTCTGTCCTTAATTCCCGAAACTGCAGTGATAATAGATTTTAGAGTATCGGTTAGGACAGTTGAGGTTTGAGACTTGCCGCTTTTATCTTTTTGGTTTTGAAACTTTGAAAGTCTTTCCTCGTCGGCACCTGTGAGCATTTTTAATTCAACAGTGTGATTGCTTTTTGGCAGTTCAACCAAGAATGTGTTCGCTTCTGTCATTTCGACACCATCGAGATGCTCGTTTATGCTCTCTCGGTCGAAAGAGGCACCGGTCATTGCAGGATCGGCCAAATCGAAGTCAAATTGTTGCTCTGTAGAACAGGCAGGACAGGTTACTTTTGTGATGTAATCTGCTCCATAGCCCGTCACTCTGGCAGCTACTGTTAAAGCGTTTTTATCGCCTATAAGTAGGTCTTTTACTTGGACGTTTTTGTTAATGAGAACACTTTGTAGCATCCGGTCAATGGCTTTGCCTTTACGGATAAGCGATTGAGAAGTTAAGATGTCTTCTTCCTTCGCTGTCATGTGTCTAATTTCTAAACTCTCGACACCGTGAAGTACGTGGCCTGCAGGATAAAAGAGGCCTCTGGATGGCAGATCAACAAATTCAGTAGGAACTGAGAAATTCAGTGTCTGTGGTTGATTTGGCTCTTCTTGCTTTGTTTGTTCTTGATGATTGGAGGCTTCGACATCAGTGTTGCCGAGCCTCTCTTGATTGTTTCTAGTTGATGACATCAGTCACCCCTTTCTCTCTTATTATGAATTTGGATTTGTAGTGAAGAACGTTTGAAGATCGCCAGTAGCGTCTTTTGTTTCAAGTTCAGCCCAGTCATAACGAATGGAAAATTCAATTGTGCTTAAGTCTTCAGACTCGTAGCTCAACTCACTAAAAGTTGCTGACTCGACCCATGCGTTGTTAAGAACCCACTTTTCCAAAACATCATCGTCTGTTTCGCCAATCTGTATGATTTCGACACGCTTCAACGCTGATGTAGCATCTTTCTTGTTGACGGTGGTGATTTGGGCGTTCTCGTTGCCTGGAATGGTGTATCCCGAAGCTTCGAGTAGTTCTGCTGCCTGTCGCGCTGCATTAGGGTCAACAGGGTCAACAATAGTAACCGTGATTGGGTCCCAAGTAACTCGACCAGGATAATTGAACGTATGGTTAATATACTTGTGTTCCTGATTTGTTACTGAAAACTTTGGCTTTGTTACTGATTTAGCGTACCATTGTGCGCCTCCATCAAATGCAGCCAAGTTGATTAAGAATCTATATGCCCTTTTTGGGTCGCGGTTGGGGCTTGTCCAGAAATTTGCCATTTTTTAAGTTCTCCTTATGAATTAGTCTTCACAAATAAATAGTATCATTTACTTTTAATCTTCAAAAGAAGCACCAGTTCTTTGAATTACAAAGTCAATTGCAATGAATTCGATGGAACGTGCTGGCTTCAAGAAAATCTTAGCGTACATGATATTACGGTCAACCAAGTCTGGAGTAGTAGTTGTTTCATCTAAAACAATCTTATACTCTGTTAGGCCGAGTCGTGCTTGGACGTCTCTCAAAAACGGTTCTGCCTCACCCAAGAAACGAGCCCATGTTGTTTTAACATTCTGGTCGAATAAGAGGGTGGAAGAGATGTTCGAAATGCCCTTCTTAACATGAAGGAGCATACGACGTACATTCACGCGATCTAAGGCAGATTGTGTGGCTTGCATTGTCTTCTGACCGAAGATAACGATGCCCTCTGCTGGGAACTTGGCGATTGGGTTAATGTTGTTGTCATAGAGCTTGTCGCGCTCTTTGCGAGTTAGTTGTTCTCGAACGCCGATGACAGGGATACATGCTGCGCCGTCGGAGAGGCCGCCGCGAGTA
>Ga0098041_1000444_pt1 | contig 16729 bp, 7 predicted proteins | sample 8_EtaG_FD_77066 | JGI IMG/M metagenome (GOLD analysis project Ga0098041, IMG submission 77066) | Marine viral communities from the Subarctic Pacific Ocean - 8_ETSP_OMZ_AT15162 metaG | ecosystem: Environmental > Aquatic > Marine > Oceanic | place: Pacific Ocean | collected 2015-01-08
ATTAAATTTAGTTGCAGGTGGTTCTAGAAATTTAGGATTTCAATTTACTAAAGGTGAAACAGTAAGTGGTGGAAGTTTAGAAGTATCAATGAATAATCCAATGTGGTTATACTATACATTAGGTACTTTGAGTTATACTATGACTAGTCCTCTCACTGCTGATGATGCCGGAATTGCTATAGATACAGATTTTACTCATACAGGAATTATGAGAAGATTAACAAGTTCATCAGGGGCAGGACATCATGTATATCCTGACCCTACTCCTACAGGAACGGCTTATGGAGATAGTACTCATGGTTTAATACATGCAAGTAATCCATTTGTTTATACTATGACTGAAAACAATAACGGAACATTACCTTCATTTGCTTTAGATGTTGCATATGCAAAAGGTGGTAAATCCGGTGCAGACTATTCAGTTCAAACAGTACAAGCATCTGCAACTCCTGAAGAAGAAGTATACTCTAGAATCTTTACAGGGTGTCAAGTTAATTCTCTTAATATAACATTTGAAGAAGGTCAAGAAGTTAAAAATACAGTAGAGTTAGTAACTCGTAGTGCATTTGATGCACCACAAAATTATTCACCACAAAGACAAGTAACAGATGTAACGGCTTTTGCAAACTATTCAGAGAATAAAATACCATACTTATTCCATGATGGTACTATTGAAGTATATGGTCAAACTTTTGCTAGAGTCAAATCAGGTAGTGTAACAATAAATAATAACATTGTAGGTCAAAGATTTATTGGTAACTATAATAATCAAGTTATGTCTAACCATACTGCCGGACAAAGACAATATGAAATATCCTTAACACTTCTTATTACTGATACAAAGATTTGGGATTTAATGAGAGAAGGTGGAGAAGATAACACTAATATCCTTAAACTAAGATTTGAAAGAAGTGCTACTGACTTTGTAGACTTACAATTTAAAGATTATATTACTCGTTCTGTTTCTGTACCATACCCTGATGATAAAGGGCCGGTTGAAGTTGAACTTACAATAAGCCCTAGAACACTACACAGTTGTACTTCACAAAGTAGATGGGCTATATTCAATGTTGATTAAGGAGGAATATCAAAGTAAAAAGATATTCTAGTGTTTTAAATTCCACCAACAATACGTTTGTTTGTTTGTTGGTTATGGTTAGGTGGAAAGAAAATGAATAAAGAAATAGTAAATGATAAGAGTGCCCTATTTGCGGCAGTAGAAACAACGATGCATGAATTAAGAGTTAGTCCTGACTCTGAACAAATAATGAAAGTTTGGGTTAAAGAACCTACTTGGCTTCAAGTAGAACAAGCCCTTTCGTCTGTAATGGATTTAAATTCACAGACTCAATCAATGAACTTAGATTTAAATAAAATGTATAGGTTTATGGTTGAGAATTTTATAGAGAAAACAGAACCTTCTCTTAACGCTTTAGAACTATTACAGTTAAATCCTTATGTTGGTGGACAACTTAAAGAGGTATTACCAAACCCATTTAGTGATATGATGTCGGAGGCTGATACGGGAAAAGGAAATTGATACGAAAGGCATTAGAAGGGAAAGAAGTTACACCTTCTATTGCTTTACGTGTCTTATTATATACATATTGTAAAATATTTAGTATAAGTCCTAATGATGCAAAACATACTCCAATGAAAGATATATTGGAGATGATATCAATACACACCACAGTAGAAGAAATGAAAGCGAAAGCAATGGAAAAAGAACAAAAGAAAATGGGGAGATAAGTTTTGGCGGGAGATGCATATGAAGCCACTACTACTCTTGCTAAGGCTTTGAGTTTAATTGAATCCCAAACTGAAGGTGTGGCTGCTGCTTTTGGTAATGCTGCTGATGGAAGTAAAATGTGGAATATTGCATCTCGATTATTGTCAGGTTCAGGTTTGTGGAAATTACAAAATAAAATTCGAGCCGTAGGAAATATGGTGTTCATGTACAATAAAAATCTAGCAGGTCAAGAAGAAGCCCAACGTAAAGCATTAGATGCTCAAGCAGAAATGGGTGAAACATTAGTAAAGTTACAGGGTGATTTACAACAGACAGAAAATTTTAGTGGAAGTTTATATGAACAAATGTTGGCTTTTGAAGAGTTAAAGAATCCTATGGGTGGAGTATTAAATGAAATTAATGCTCAAGAAAAAGCAACTAAAAAATTAGAATTGGCACAAAAGGGTCTAAACGATATTATGCAAAAAACAGCAGATTTAGAAGAACATGGTAAAATTGGCCTATGGCTTAAAGAGAAAGGATTAGGTAAAGATGTTAATATGTTTAAAAAAGCCTTTAGTATGGATAGTGCTGCTAGTTTAGTTGGTGGTACTAAAGATAAATTTAGAACATTAGGAACTAAAGTTCTTGGAGTATTGGCTATGGTAAAACCTTCTAATTTAATAAACGCATTTAAGAATATAGGAACGGGTAAATTTTCTCAATTAATTGGTGTAAGTTTACTTGGTATGTCAGCATTATTAGGATTCCTTGCTATTGGAGCAATAGTATTTGGTATTCTTTATCGTTCTTGGCCTACAATTGAAAAGGCATTGCAAGATGTCAGACCTTTCTTTGAGAAAGCATTTAATAATGTAATAAATATTATGAATGGTTTATGGATATTCTTTAAAGCCCTATTTCAAGGAGATTGGTCAAAGGCACTATTTGATGGTCTTATTCCTGTTATTGTAAATTTATTAGGATTATTAAAGAATATACTATTAGGAGTTGGTAAACTAATAATTAATTTATTATGGGCCGCACTTAAAGGCTTGTACAATAAAACAATTGGTCGTAGTCGGTGGTTTCCAAAAATGGCTAGAGGAGGAATCTCTAGTGGTGGTATGACTTTAGTAGGAGAAGAAGGGCCGGAATTAGTTTCTTTACCATCAGGAGCAAGAGTACATTCAAATCAAGCATCAAGAAACATGGGAGGCAATGTCATTAATGTACACGTTAGTGGTAGAGTTGGTGCTAGTGATTCGGAAATAAAAGATATTGCAAATAAAGTTGCAAGAGAAATAAACTTACGCATGAACAGAACAGGGGCATCGGCGGGTAGGTTTTAATGAGTGGCGAAAATTTTTCAGAGTTTAGAGTATTTTTAGAACTACAAAGACGAAATGAAATAAGTGGTACTAATAGCCAAGTAAATAGAATACCTTTATTTGTTTCAGAGATTGGTATAAGTACTAATAAAACTGTAATGAATATGGGTGTTCCTTTTGTTGGTATGGTAAGAGGTGAATCACTTAAGTTAGCATTCGATGTTGGTATGTCAGAAAAGACGATTAATATATCGGGTACACTTTTAGGACAACGTATTGTAAAAAACAAGGGAGGTGCAGAGGATAAAAATGTAAGTTTAACCTCTTTTGAAATGGCTCAATTAATCCATTCTTATACAGATGCTTCCACATTACAAGATGACCAAAACATTGCAAAGATAGTTTTCTTAATGCCAAGTCGTGCTAATCACAATTTTGAATATCATGATAACATTACTGAAAATACAGATATAAATGATTTACCACTCATTCCTTTTTCTTGGAAAAACAGATTATATGACAATGATTTTGCAATAGGTGTTGGAGATGGTAAGGCTCACTTTACACCATATACAGATAACACTAGTGCTACTGTTGGTATGACGGGTTTTATTCGTAGTTTTTCTACACAGATTACTGCACAAGATTTCCCTGCAATATCTTTTAGTTTAGATTTTGAAGAAGCATTAGTTATAGGAGATAATCCATTCGATTGAGGTGTTATTATGGTTAATGCTTATGCGGGTGAAGCCTACAGATTAGTTTTTCCTATTCTGTCTAATGGTTATTTATTATTAAATTATGATGAAACTGTTACACAGATAGAAGGAACTACGGCTACTGTAGGAGGTACAGGAGATACCGCAGGAACACCTACAACAGATACTATTACTGCAACAAGAGAAAGACAAATATGGGGTCATAAAGATTCATTTACATTAGAAGCAATTGTTACTCCGTATGATGTCAATGGTCTTGGTAATAGAACAACCGGACATGGAGTATTAGATTCAACTAAAACACCTCCTTATCCTAATAACTCTTTAAGTAACCGAATTACTACATATGAAAGCGTTAGTGTATTACATGGTAGTAATTATAGAACACAAAAGATGATGTTATTCTATAATACTAATTTAAAATTCTATTTACAAAATACAACTGAAAGTTCATATAATCAACCTGCTGAATATAAATTAGTTGCAGAACTTACTAGTGGTGGAGTTACTAAAACTATATCTTCCGATGTTGTTATTAGTGCTACAAGTACTTTACATAATTATTATGATGAAGATGGATACTATGAGGGAAATAGTACTAGTTTTACTAAACTTTCTAGTAATGCTTCTAGTGCATTAGGAGATGCAGGGGATGCTCATGTAATTGTTCAAAACGGTGAAGCAGATTCATTAGTAGCAAAGGGTACAAAAATATATGATGAAAATTTAAATTTAATTGGTGAAACTAATTCGGTAAGTCAAGATGCATATTCTAATAATAGAGATGCTATTAATTTAAAGGCAGATAGATTAACTGCGGTTACAAGTACTGTATATGTTCCTCAACTTAAAGAAGCAATGTATCTAGAACAAACCTATAAGTTTTCATTAGTATATCTCAAGGGTGGTTATCTTGAATTATATGTTAATAATGGTTTAGTAAAAAGAGAACAAATAAGCATGGAAACATTACAATTAGATGCAAGCGATTGCCGTATTGGTAGAGGTACAACAAATCAAGAACAATTTTATGGGGAATTATTTGAAATAAGTATGCATACAGGCAAAAAACCTTGTGCAACTTACAAGACCTTAACCCCCAATTATAATAATATTCTTTTCTATTATGCATTTGGGGTTTAATTATGGTAGGTAAAATCACATATGCAGTTAACACAGGAATATTAGATTCTGCGGTAGTTAGTGATTATGATGATAGAGTTACAGAATTTAATAATAATAGAGCGTTTAGCAATGTTTCTGTTAACCCTGTATTAAAAACTGTAGATATTAATCAGGAAAATTCTGCTTTTGCTGCTGCCTTTGTTAATTCTGCTATCTTTACAGAAATAAGAAAGAGTTCTCATACAGGAAGTATTTCTAATGATGCAGTTTCTAGAATAGGTAATAGAATCTTACCTGTTAATAGTAGTCCTAGTAGTAGTGATTTAGCATTATATGCTACTAATAAAGAAGAGACACATGGATTCAAAGTTAAATTATATGATAGTTCTATTAGTTCTTCTACAACAAACAGACGATTTAAATTTTCTACCGTAACTGATACTGCAAATAATGATTATCCTAGTTCTGATTTTGTTGGAATAGATATAGATAATTACGATTACTTTATTTTAATTAATCCCGATATTGTAAGTGTAGGAACAGATAGTGTTAGACCACATTTTGCAAAAGTTACAGGTATTGTAGGTTTCGATAAACATGGAGATGGATTAGAGTTTAGCCCTAGTTATCCTACAGGTGTTCCTAAAAATGCTAAGGTTGAGATATTCAAAGGGCCAGCGAAAACAGATACAGATGTTGTAGCAGTAAGTTATGGATTAAGAGGGGATGCTGATGCTAGTACACCTAAATATGATGTATTCAATATAGCAAGTAGACCTACTTTCTATTTCTATAATGATAGATTAGATGAAGATGACCAATTAGATTATACAACAAAATATACTGTAACTGTATTACGTTGGTGGAATTATGGAACAACTATTACAGGAACGACAGTGTATGCTCATTCTCAATTTGATGAAGGTTTAGAAAATATATCACAGAAATCTATGATAGTTTCTTCTAGTGATTATGATAAATTAACAGAAGGTATGTCTCTATTCGATACTAATGGAGTTTATTTAGGTAATATAGAAGGTTTGTGGGTTAATGACCCAACGGGTTCTCCTACTTATCGTTTGTATTTAGATTACGCTAGAGTCGCTATATCTGCTGCCTCTAATGTTACATTAAAAATAGGTAAAACAATTCAAAATATAGTATTTAGAACAGAGTCTAAATTTGGAGATACTGTTCAGAATATAGGCAAACATAGGTTAGATGCCGTACTTGTAGATGCAAATAGAGATTTAGATGATGCAGGTAAACAATATAATTTTGCAGTAGAATCCACAGGTGTTTTAGTAAATGGTGCGTTAAATGCAAATGCAGGAGTAAATATTACTGTAGATACTGTAGATGCAACTACTAAATTTGCAATAGGTGATACAGTATATGATGATGCTGATGCAGTTGTAGGGGTTGTTAGTGCTATCACTTCTACACAAATAACATTATTAGCAAATAATGCAGTAGCATTAGCAAATAATGAAAACATAAAAAGACATATTCCTGACTTTAACCCTATTAGATGGCATAAAGCATTTCCTAGAATGCATAGACAGGCGGCTAATCTTTTAGTTGTAAGTAATGAAGTAGATAGTGAAGGAAATGTCATTAATGTACACGGAATGACAGGCCCAAGTAAGTACTTGACATTTGAAAAATCTGAATTAAAAAATGATAAGATACCATTAGTACAGGGTTCTAATCTAAATAATCCTAAGAATAAAATGACTAAGATGGCACAAGTAACTTATTTAGATAACAGTGGTATTGGACACAAAAAAATAAAACAAGATGAAATTCTTAAAATGCGTAACACTACCTTTACTGATAATTTAGGGTTTAAACAAATACAAGGAAGAACTACTATAGTTAGCAATGTATTTAGAATAATGGATTTAGATAGTAATTATGATTTAAAAAGTATTCTCGCAGCAAATTCTATTGTTAAAATAAAAGGATACTATTATGTTGTTGATGCAGTTGCTAATAAAGTTACACCTACAGGAATGGAAGCAACAGGAGTTTTAGTTACAGGAGCAAAAAACATAAATGCTCACAATACTATATCAGTAGATACTGTAGATGCTACAACTAAGTTTAGTGTTGGTGATACCTTATACGATGATACAGGTACTAGTGTAGGGGTGATAGGTGTAGTAGCATCAACTCTTATCACATTAGCAGACAGTGCAACAAATAGTGTTGCTTTGGCTGATAATGAAAATTTACAAAAATTTACCCCTAATTTTGAAGGAGATTATCAAGAGTTTACTATAAAGGCAAAAAGAGCAGAGAGTGCTAATACATGGACAACTAGTTCTACACCTGAAGCAGCCGCAGTAAATCAAACAATTTCAGTAGCAGGATATACACATGTTCTAAATGTTAATTTTAAGGCTGATACAGAATATGATATTAATCAAGGTAGATTAACACTAAATGGTAGAACTATTAATAAAGAAGATGCGAAGTTATATGATGCTAGATGTACATTTAAATTATTTAATTCACATGAAAATAAAATAGAATACGCAGATAAGGTACATAAAGTAATCAAACTACAAGACACAGATACAAAATTCTATCAAACAACAGGCCGAAGATTAAATTATTATAATGGTGGCTATGCTATCCATGAAGAAGTTTTTAGTGGAGTAATAGAAGATATAGATACTACTACTGAAAATGGAGTAAATGCAATTACAGTTACAGGTAGAGATGATGTATCTAAATTCTTATCTAAAACAATTAAGAAAAATTTAGTCTCTAGTAATGATTTAGTAATGAGTACTTTATCTACCTATACAGACACACCAATTACTTTCAAGACTAGTGGTGGAGCAGATGTAGTGGGTCATTCAACACTTAGTACTATGTTGGCAGGTAAGGTTGTAACATTTACTAGTGTTCCTGTTGTTAATAAATATGAGATTGTTGTAAACCAAGCAGGTGAACTATTAGGAGAAGTATCATCAGTTAATAGCACTGCTCTTACTTTAACACATACTATTTGTGATACCCCAACAACTTCTACTACTGCAATAAAACACTTTGACCCGTTTGTAGATAATACTCGTTTGATATCATTTAAATCATTACAGTCTAATTCTGCTCATACTGATACAATTAATGATTTTGCTTCTTTTAGTGAGAAAGGATTACTATTCGATAAGGCAATTAAATTAGATGGTAGAGTTCCTAGTCATACTATTATTGATGTACAAGGTTCTTCTAATACAGGAGATGATTTTGATGATAAAACTTTAGGATATGATGTTAATTCTATTAAAAGTATATCTACTAATGATGCTCATCATGCATTTTATATTGGCAACGAAAATGGTATTGTCAATGAAATAACAAACTATAATTCTTTAAATTCAGAATCTTTTGCCGTAGTAGAAGTAGATGAAAAGAGTGAATCTGAAACAGTAATATCTATTGCTCCTAAAATGCCTATAGTATTAGGAAGAATAGATACGAATACATCTGATACTAGAGGTAACACACATATCTATATGGTAAATAATAATATTAATACAGGAGGATATATACACCGTTTACCCAATACTTTTGATGGTATATATCATCCAAAAGAAACAATTAGATATTGGGATTTACAAACCTTTGAAGCAGGTACATTGAGAAGGACATCTGATACTATTTATAGTGAAGGGATTAAACCACAGAAAATACAAGGTTATGCGGTGGGATATGGTACAACAGTAACAGGTACGGTTATTGACCCTGCGGTAACAATAGATAACAAACCTATACTTGGTAGTAACACAATTAAAAATTATACACAAAGAACTGCTTTTTATGGAAATCATGACTTAATAGAATCATATCAATATGATGATGGTAATACTGTAAAAGAGTATGATATTATGTATGATGTATTTGAACAGATAGACCCTAGAACTATCCCATATGAATTAATGGCAACAGGTGATATATATCCATTTTCTAAATTAAGATGGAATAATTTAGGGTTTCATACTCTTTCTTATGATAATTTTGGTATCTTATTGGAATCTAATCCATCTGTTACAGGTTCAACAAATCATCAACTCTATGATGGTACAACTAAACAAACTGTAAAAACAGAAAATATGTTTGAAACAGGGGCAATACAAAGTGCAACTCAAACCACTAACCAACTTAGAAGGTGGGGTGTTGTTAGATTAGTAGAAGCAACTTTTGATTGGCATTTTAATCCTGTAGATTTTGAATCGCTAAAACCTTCTGAACAAATACCAACAATTCCTTACTTCGATTATGTAATGTTTGATACGCCAACCGCAGATACAGGTACAATAGAACTAGCAGGTGATGGTCAAATGTCAAATGAAAGTGTAACTGAAAGTGATGGAGATGTATTTTATGATGAACATTTTATAGGTGCATATCCATCTACAGGAGACAATGTGGCTAGTGGATATGCCGTTATTACTAACACTAGTGGAATAGTTGTTCCTACTGAATCAAATGGGTTAATTAGTAAGATTGTTGGTACAGGAAGTACTAGATTTAAAACTAATGCTGCATTTGATAATTCGGGAAGTAATTTTACTTATGGTAATACATCAGGAAAAGATTTGTTACGATTTGATGGTAATTCTGCGGTAGAAGGAGTAGAAAGATTCAGGATACACAGAACACTTGATTATATGATTGATAATTTAGATACTACTACTGATGCTAATTTCTTAACAGACAGAAGAGATGCATTAAAAAATATAAGATGGACAGATGTTTTCTTTACTAGAAGGGGTAGTAAAGCAACTTCTAATTTTAAATTTGGTAGATTGTTGAGTGGTGGTGCTGAATATCAAGCACCCGATGTTATATTACCAATAATTGCAGAAGAAAAAATAAATACAGGAGATAATGAAGACCGATTATTTAGCCCATTTGTACATGGAACTAATTGGGGTTCAGGAGCAAGAAACTTCTTACATATGTCAAGAGTGATTGCTGCACTAGTTGAAAGGTATAAAAGTAGTAATACAAATTTTAGTATATTAGATAAGTATGGTATGGGATTAACTGATACTAATTCTGATTACTTTGCTCATCCATATGACAGTTGTATTGGTGTGTTTAAAGATATTAGATTGGCGGAAACTGATTCTCAAGTTAAGTTAGATACACTATCTATTTCTTCTGCTCCGCTACTATTACATGTTGATGCTGCGTATGATGCTTATAGTGCTTCAGTAGCAGGAGCAGGTAGTGCATTAGACCAACATACACGGACATCTTTTATACAATCTTACCCTAATAGTAAAACTCTTTCTATGATTGGCACAAGAACTAATGCTGATTTTCTTGGAGTAAAAAAGGCTATTGCTGCTGGTACTAATACAACTCATGCAGCATGTAATTCAGGAGATGGAGTTGTTTGTTCTGCTCAAATGTTAGTTAAACCTGTTTTTAATTTAACACATGGTAGTGATGGGGTTACTATATCTAATGCTCAACTAACCTTTGTATTAAATGCAGATACAAATCATGCTTGGTTAAGTTTCATGCCTAACTTAACAGGTTACTATATTGTATCAGAATCTCTTACTGATGTTTCATTGTCTGCTAGTGCAGTAGCAGGAAGTCTAAGAAAAGACCCCGATGGTGGTCATCCCGCAGATATTCATAAAATAATAAGCCATACAGTTTCTACGTTACCCACAACTTCAGCAATTGAAACCCATACTATTACTGTAGATAGTAATTTAACTGTAGATAGTGCTAATAAATATTATAGATTAATGAGAATTTCAGAAACAACTTTTGATGGTCATAAAGATAAAATAGAATTTAATGTAATGAAACAAAGAATACCTGCATTTAATTGGAAAAAAGGAGGACAAGATGATGATAATCTAGAATACCAAGAATCTGTATATGAGATGCATTTATTATTAGATATAGACAATGCTTCAACCTTTATTGAAAGAAGAACCAATACTGCTATTGATGATAACTTTACTGATGGGGAAATTATAGATGCATATATTACTGATGGAAACCATTCTCAAAGAAAAAAATTAACTATGGCTACTACAAGAAAAAAGGGTAGTGCAGATAGTAAAACAATAGAAGGATTAGTGATGTCATTTAGTGGTTCTCTTACAGGTAATGGTGTTGTTTCATTTGGAGAAATATTTGATGTTAAATTAGGACAAAGACCAAAAATAAAAAATATAAAACATTGTCATATAGGTAGTTCATACAAAATTGGAACTAATATAGAAAAAGAAGTAGAAAATATTGTTAAAGAAACAGGCTTAATATACGACAACTCTAAGAGTTTTTCAGAATTTACAGGTAATGTAGTAGATACAGTTAGTACCACCACTCAAGGCGGTATACTAACGTATGCTATACGTTGTTTTGATACCGTTACTAATGTAAATGTAGGAGACATATTATATTCAAAAGATGGACATTTAATAGGAAAAGTACATCAAGTTTCTTCGGGGTTATACCTTTACTTTCAATATCATTTATATTATACACCAACACGATATGATGAGTTAATTAGAATAAATAAAAGAACATTCATAACCTCTTTGAGTTTAGAAGATATAGATGTATTTACTGCTCTTAATACATTAATAAATAAGAAAGGTCTTGATTATACATTAAAAGGTAAAAAGATTATTACAAGAAATTTAGATGATATAAGTAGTTTAAGAAAATATTCAGTTGGTTATTTAGAGGCTCATAGATTAATAAGTGTAGAAAGCAATGCTTCATTGTTTGACAAGGCGAATAAAGTTATAGTTATTGGAGATAAAATAAGAAGTGAACTAACTAGCCCCATAAAAGGAACTGATAAAGTAATTAGAATAGTAGACTCTTCTATTAAAGATATAACTGAAGCAAATCAAATTGCACAAGAAACACTAAAAGTACATAATGGAGAAAGTAGAAAAATTACTTTAACATTAGAGAAAAAAGGATTAGAATTATTAGAAGCGGGAGATATTTTAACTTTAAATTTCCCACACCATAACATCCCTAAAGCAGATTATCAAGTTTTTGAGATTGAAAATGTATTAGCCGGAGTTATGAAAATAACAGTTGGAACATTTGATAAAACAATTGCAGAAAGATTAAGCGAAATATCATTGGAACAAAAGAAATCTAATATTAGTCAAATGTCAAAAGATGCACTGATTGTTAGTGCAGGTTTAGCCTTATTTGATTCTATAAATATTAATTTTATTGATGTAACTTATGACATTACTAGCACAGTTGTAACAAATCCAAACTTAGGATTTGATGATTTAGTTGGTTTTACTGAAACCGTAAACTTTGATACACAAACTAGTCTCAAGTCAAGTTATAATGACGGAGTAATTGAGAGAGCAGAAAAATATACGGACATGATGGAGGATTAAAAATGATAGTAAACGCAGGAAAAGATGAGATAGCAGTAAGTTATGTTGCAGTAAATTATAGAACAATAAAAGTAGGTACAGGTGGAGATGATACTGCGGCTTCACAAACCAATTTAGATGCTGCTATTACTCAAGCCAATGGTAGTGTATTAACTAAGACTGTTATACCATCAGCAATAGGTTCACAGTTAACATGGACAGTTAGTTTTACAGGTTCAGAATTAGGTACACAAGGTATTGCAGAATTAGGTATTTTTCATTCTACATCAGATAAACTCTTGAGCCGAGTTACATTCGCAAATACCGGAGTTGTACCGTCTACGGATACGGTTACATTTCAAATAACATTGGAGGTGAATTAATATGACACAAAACAATCCTGATTTTCTAAGTACTATGAGTACAAATCCCAATGTTAGATTAGCCGATGGAACAGATAATATTCACAGTTTAATCTTTGCTCAAATGAATATTGCTACTTCTGATAATAGAGTTATAGATGGATTTAATATTACTCAGAATACAAGTGGTACATATACTACTTATGCAGTTAGTTTGGGTTCAATCTTTAGAGATGGTTTGTTAGTTGCTATAGCCGCTACAAGTTCTAATTTAACTGTTGAAATTGCTCAAAAGACTTTTGATTGGTATGGTGTATTAGTAATCAATAGTTCAAATGCATTTGCTATTAGAACAGGAGCATCTAGTGGTTCTTCTGCAAAGGTTTCCACATTGTCTGCCGGAGATATACCAATCGCAATTATTAAATTCCCTGCTAATCAATTAGGAGTAGAGAATCAAATACAATATTTGGCTTATGGACAAACTGTTAGAGAACTTTCTATTGTAAATGAAGCAAGTGGTGTTCCTTCAGAAACATTAAGAATAAATAAAACAGGTACAATATCTAAGATTTCTTCAGGAAGTGTTGCAGGAACATTAACATTACCCGATGCTACAGGAACTATTGCTCTAACAAGTCAAGCATATGTTCACCCTAACCATAGTGGTGATGTAACTTCTAGTGCAGATGGTGCTACAACTATTGCTGCTGATGCAGTAACTTATGCTAAAATGCAGAACGTATCTGCTACTAATAGAATATTAGGAAGAGATTCTTCAGGAGCAGGAATTGTAGAAGAGATTACACCTGCTAACTTGCGTACTATGATTAATGTTGAAGATGGAGCAACTGCTGACCAAACAGATGCACAAATAGAAACTGCATATAATAATCAAGTTGCAGCAGTAAGTTCACAAGAAAGAACAGATGGAAGTGTAACTGCAATTAGGAGATTTACTCCTGCTGATATTCACAGTATGATTGATACACACGGTTCAGATACTAATACAGATGTAGATGTTTCAACTGCTAATCTAAAGACTAAATTAAACACTGACTTTGGTGGAGACTTTACAATAGGTAATCAAAATGATGATACTGCAACAATTAGTGGTCATCTAACTGTTGGTGGTAATTTAACAATTCAAGGTAGTACAACTACTATTAATACTGAAACAGTTGCTTTACAAGATAATATTTTATTATTAAATAGTAATTCTGCTAATACTCCTAGTGAAAATGCAGGACTAGAAGTAGAACGTGGTAATTCTGCTAATGTAAAATTAAGATGGAACGAATCTACAGATAGGTGGCAATTTACAAATGATGGTTCTGCTTATTTTAATTTACCAATAACATCAGAATTAGCGAACCCATATACTCATCCCGATAGTGATGTTACTAATTTAGATACAAGTGGAGCAGAAATATTAGATACATTAGCCACTAATGCCACAGGTCATATTACTGCTATGACAAAAAGAACATTAACTAAGGGAGATTTAGGATTAGGTAATGTTGAAAATACTGCTATCTCTAGTTTTGCAGGTACAAGTAACATTGCAACTGTAGGAACTATAGGAACAGGAACATGGCAAGGTACTGCAATTGCAACTGCTTACATAGCAAATGATGCAATTACTCAAGCCAAAATAGCAGATGATGCAGTAGGTGCTGACCAATTGGCATCTAATGCAGTAGTTAATGCTAGTATTGCTTCTAATGCTGCTATTGCACAAAGTAAAATAGATGGCTTATCTACTTCTTTATCCGGTAAAGAACCTAGTCTTACAATTGGTATTGGGTTAAATAGAACTAGTGCAACGTTGGCTCTTGATATTAATTCTTTAACAAATGAAAATGCTATTCATAGAACTGATGATACTTTAGCCTTTTATGATGCTAATGGTAGTTCAACTAAACTAAGAAAAGTAACACTAGAAAATATACTAAATAAATTAACTACTGCTGATATTCCTGCTGACGCTATTACAGGAGCAAAAATTGCTGACGATGCAGTTGCAGCAGAACACATAGCAAGTAATGCTATCGTAAATGCTTCTGTAGCAAGTAATGCAGCAATTACTGCTGATAAGTTAGCAGATGAAAGTGGTACTAATTCTTCTACAAAAAAGATATTTACATATGCAGAACAACAGAAACTTGTAGGTATTGCAGCAAATGCAAATAACTTTGCTTTAACGAGTGGTGCAGTTACAAATGCTCATTTAGCAGGAAGTATTGCAAATGCTAAGTTATCAAATTCTTCTGTTACAGTTAACAGTAATGCAGTAGCACTAGGAGCAAGTATTACATTAGATACAGATGATATCGGTGAAGGTAGTAACAATAAATACTATACTGATGAAAGAGTAGATGATAGAGTTAATGCTTTAATTACGGCAGGAGAAGGAATAGATACTTCATATAATGATAGTTCTAATGCTTTGACTATATCTGCTGAAGATGCTACTACTTCTAATAAAGGAGTTGCTTCTTTTGCTAGTGGTGATTTTGATGTTAGTAGTGGTGCAGTTTCTATTAAGGCCGCAGGAGTAAGTAACTCACAATTAGCAGGTAGTATAGCACAAAGTAAAGTAACTGATTTAGTTTCTAATTTAGCAGCCAAAGCACCCATAGCAAATCCAACCTTCACCGGAGAAATAGGAATAGGTGATATAAATGTAAATGAAACAGAATTAGGTATTCTAGAAGGGGCTACTCTTACAACAACAGAATTAAATTATGTAGATGGAGTTACATCTAGTATACAAACACAATTAGATACAAAATTATCAACTCTTTCTGTATCGGGATTAAGTGATGTTGCTTCCGGTTTAATTCAAAGTATAACTACAAGTGCAGCATCAAATACAATACCAAGTGCAGCAGCAGTGTATAATTTAGTACAAGGTGCATCTAATCTAACTAGGCTCTATAGTGTTAATTTTGCTGATGTATCAGGAGATGCTAATAGTAAGCAATTACTTTTATCTTCCAATCAGAACGATACTAGTGATGTTTTCTTTTCAGCAGGAGATGGGATTAGATTAGTAAAAAGTAACAACAGTCAAAGTTTACAGATTGAGTCTCTTAATGATTCTGATATGATAACAAGTGCAGCCTTTAGTGAAGGTGTACTTACCTTAACCCAAAAGGATAGTAGTACATTAACTGCAACACTTCCTGATGCTACAACTTCTGCTCATGGTTTAATGACTGATACACAGTTTGACCAACTAGCAGCAAACGTATCTAAATTATCAGGAATAGAAAGTAGTGCTACTGCTGACCAAACTGCGGCTGAAATTAGAACTTTAGTTGAGTCTGCTTCTGATTCCAATGTGTTTACTGATAATGACCATTCTAAACTTAATGCAATAGAAGCAAGTGCAGATGTTACAGATAAAGCAAACGTATCTTCGTCTTTAGCAACATTAGATGGAGATGATACTTTATACATAGGAGATTCAGGAAACGATACAACTGTTAGAGTTAGAGGTAATTTCTTTGTTGATGGTACAACTACAACAGTAAACCAAACTGCAATTAATGTACAAAACGCATTTGTGTTTGAAGGTGCAACAGGCAATGATTTTGAAACAACTCTAACTATTACTGACCCTACCGCAGACAGAACTATTACATTACCGGATATAACAGGAACTCTAATTACAACAGGAGATACAGGTACAGTAGCAAGTGGTATGATTGCTTCTACTGCGGTTACTAGTGCTAAATTAGGAACAAGTTCTGTATTAACTTCTAAGATAAATGCAAGTGCAGTAACTACTGCAAAGATTGCTGCTGATGCCGTAACAGGTGCTAAGATTGCAGATGATGCAATTGATTCAGAACATTATACTGATGGTAGTATAGATGCGGCACATCTTTCTAGTGATTCAGTAACTACTGCTAAGATAACTGATGCAAATGTTACTACTGCTAAAGTAGCAGATGATGCTATAACATATGCAAAGATACAGAATGTTTCTGCAACAGATAGAATACTAGGAAGAGATAGTAGTGGAGCAGGTGTAATAGAAGAGATAACTCCTGCAAAT
>Ga0098041_1000447_pt1 | contig 16691 bp, 11 predicted proteins | sample 8_EtaG_FD_77066 | JGI IMG/M metagenome (GOLD analysis project Ga0098041, IMG submission 77066) | Marine viral communities from the Subarctic Pacific Ocean - 8_ETSP_OMZ_AT15162 metaG | ecosystem: Environmental > Aquatic > Marine > Oceanic | place: Pacific Ocean | collected 2015-01-08
AGAAACATTAGTGGGAGATACATATAAAGTTAATAAAGAAGTTGGAGAAACAGTGAAGTGGTTTTGGGTTGGAGAGTACTGGGAAGGTACTAAAATAGGAGAAGATATTTATATAGATATGGGTCCTAGACTTCAACAATTCCGTAAGATGACAAATCTTTCTGTGTGTAAATCTGGATATGTAGGAACGGTGTATAATTGTAATAACTCTCAATCAATTTCTTTAATGGATAGATTAGTTCCTTGGATTTATTTATACATTACTATTTGGTATAGAACAGAGTTAGCTTTAGCAGCAAATCAAGGTAAAATAGCTATGATTGATGTCTCTCTTATACCAGATGGATGGGAGGTAGAAAAATGGATGTACTATGCACAAGCTATGAAATTTGGATTTGTAGATTCATTTAATGAAGGTAAAAAAGGACAATCAACTGGTAAATTAGCTGGTAATATATCTACACAAAATAAAGTGTTAGATATGGAAACTGGTAATTATATTCAACAACATGTTCAATTATTAGAGTTTACAGAACAAAAAATACAAACATTATCTGGAGTTACTCGACAAAGAATGGGCGCTATTGCTACTTCAGAACTTGTAGGTAACACTGAAAGAGCTGTTGTACAATCTTCACATATTACAGAGAAATGGTTTGAAATTCATAATCAAACTAAAAGTAGAGTTATGGAAACTTTAGTAGATGTAGCTAAAGCTGCTTATGTATTAGAATCTCCACAAAAATTACAACATATAGGAGATGATTTAACCTCCACTATATTTACATTAGATATAGAATTTAGAAATACTGAGTATGGTGTATTTGTATCTAACTCAACTAAAGATTTACAAGCTTTAGATATGTTAAAACAATTAACACAGTTAGCTATACAATCTGATAAAATGGATATTGAAGATGTTATAAAAGTTTATAATAGTAATAGTATCTCTGATATTAAGAATCATTTTGAAAGAGGTGAACTTGAGAAAATGCAAGAAATGCAAATGCAACAAGAACAGCAACAACAAATGGCACAGCAACAACAGCAAATGGCTCTTCAAATGAAACGAGAAGAAGAGGATAGAGAAGATCAAAGAAACAGAGATGATAATCAAACTAAAATTGATGTTGCTTTAATTAATGCAGAGTCAAAAAGAATGGACGGTGATGCTGATAATGATGGTATTCCAGATACTATAGAAGTTCAAAAACTTGCAGCACAAAGAGAGAAGAACAGAACTGATGCTTCAATTAAAAGAGAGAAACTATCAATAGACAGAGAGAAAATGCGTAGAGATGCCAAAAAGAAAGACTCGAAATAAATATAAACATATAAGAGCTAACACAGCAGCGTCACGTCATAAAGGATTAGAAGGTGCCGATCCAGGAACTTCTGCAACTTTAGAGTTTGATGATGTCTTTGTTAGATTTTTAGAGGGAAGACAAAACTATCCAGTGGAAGTATATGCTGATGATGAGTATCAAGGAGTATTAAATCCTGGAGATACTATGACCACGGATGCTGCGCAAACTATTACAGAAATTCCATTAGCACAAAACTCAATTTCAGAAGATGTAATAAATTACACAAGAGCTAACAAATTAAGAAAGACTGTTGACGAGATAAATGCAAGGGATATACCATACAAAGAAAAAAGGGATCTTATTGATGCAGCAATAGCAGGTAGTGAAAGTACTGCTCATATAAGACATGATGACGAAATAGAAGGTGATTTTGGATATAATACAACTACAAAAACAATAACAAAGAGGGGAAAAGAACTGGATGATTTTGTATTTGCGCCAGAATTTCCTGTAGAAGGGACAACTCACCGCAATTGGACTGCCTCGGACGGAGAAAGATATACATCTATTAGTGGAGGCGTTCCGGGGTCTGGTGACCCACCAAATACTCGACAATCTGGAATGCTCTCGTACCCAATAGATGGAGATTTTGAGGCGTATTTTAAAAATCAATACCCAAACCAAGATATAGAGATGGTTCTACGTGGAGAGGAGACGAAAGGTCATGATTGGAGAACAATGCATGATTATACTTACTATACGATATATGGTCAGGAAGAAGAAGATGTAGTTACAAATACTCCAATTAAAAGATATGAAACTACTATAGAAACTCCAGACATGCCTATAATTGGGCTTGATCCAATTCCTGCTCCTCCTCTTCCTACTCCTCCTTTACCACAACCTAAAAAAGTTAAAGTTCCTCGTGGACGTACAGGCGACGGTCCATACAAGAAAAAGAAAGGATTTACTTGGCCTAAATGGATAAATAATAAAGGTACAGTAACTTCTAATTTAGTAACTGGTGGTAAAAATAGATCTAAAAGTTTATATGGACATAATAGAAGCCAAAGAAGAATATTTTCAAAAGATAATCCATTAGATTTTATAAACCCATTTGTAATAGGAAAAAGAGGAGCCGATAAAAGAGGTAGAAGAGGAAGATTTTTAGGTTTATTTAAAGACGGAGGATATATCCCTAAAGCACAAAACTCAATAGATCTAAAGCGTATATCTAATTTAGATACTAAACAGGCTAAGAATTGGTCAGACGAAGATGCTGCATTATATTATAAACATATATGGGAACCAGCAGGTTTTAGTATGTGGAATCCTACAGCAAAAAGAATAAAGGATGACGTATATCTTAAGAATCATGATAAAATGTGGCAATATGTTTCTAAACCTTTTTTAGATGCTGTTAATTGGCTAGGACAAGGAACAGTTGATATGTTTTCAAGTCCAGAAAATATGGCAGTTGGAGTAGCTACTGCAGGACTTGCTAGTAAAATACCTGGCGCATGGAATTTTCTAAAAAGTACGGCTTCTAAATTTAAGTCAGGACAGTATACTGTTCCAACATCTTTTTCTAGTGCGAGTGCTAGAGTATCAGGAGCGAATAAAGGTGAGATTTATGACCCAATAACTAAAACATGGTCTACTAATAAAGAATTTGTTGCTAAAAATAAATTTAAACAAGCCAGAGTTACAGAGGAAATAAATAAAGTTAACACAGAAGATATAATAAAAAACAGTCAAAAAAATAATAAAATATTAAAAAAGACTATAGATAAAATTAAAAGTCAACCTAGTATGGGGGCAGATGATCATACGCAGAAAGAACTTCAGAAGTTGCTTTTTGGTCATAATAAATACTTACAAAATTATACAGGACCTAGTTTAAAACATTTAGAAAGAGAGTTAAGAAATAATTTAAGAAAGATTAAAGAAGGAAAAGAATTTTTACAACATTTAGATGATCCTCAAATAAAAGATCAATTTTTTAATAAATGGTTAGATGAAGTAAATAGAGCTAAATATCTTGATCAATTTAATTTAGGTATACACCAAAAACGAAGTATTTTTGATAGATTATTATCAACTCCAGATCAAACGTTTTTTGATGATTCTTATATGATATTAAGAAAAAATGGAGGTAAAATTCCTTATGGTGATTATGGGATAAAAGTTCCTCAAGCCCAAGATAGTTGGGCAGACACTGAAGGGCAAAGTGTTATAAATTGGTATCAGAATTTAATAGCATCTCCAAAAACTCAAGAGAGAGCTGAAGCTATTCATGGAGAATTTGGATATCAAGAGCTTCAAAATGAAAGACAAAATCGACTTTTAGGACATCAGTACGATGTAATACCCCAGGAAGAATGGGATGCAATCGCTGGAGGACTGAATCAAGAATGGTTAAAGGAATGGGGTGAAACTGGTAATGTAGCGGCTATTGACCCAAATAATATGAGTTATGAACAGATGAGATTTCTGTCAGGAATGATGCAATTAGATCAGTTAAAAACTATGTATACCCCAGTAGATAATATATCAACTATTAGTATAGGTCAATTACATAATCAAGGTAATAATCCTAAATCTGGAGCAGCTAATGAAGTTTCTCATGCTACAGGAGCTTTACCTATAAAGTGGCAAGATAAATATGGTATAGAATATGGATTATCAGAGACAGAAATAGGATGGCTAAATGAAACTATGAGACCAGGGTATTTAGAAGATCCTGATGTAGATGATCACGATAAAAAGGAATACGAACTTAAATCTGATTATGATACATTTAGGTTTGAATTAGCTAATTTAGGTATATATGACGCAGGTACAGAAGATTTTACTACAGATCATTTAAATCAAGCTCTTGAATTATATCAATCAGATCCAGGTAAATTTGCAAGGTTAGGTGTATTATTGAAGGCATATACTGATGAAAATATTATTCTAAATATGAATAGATTAGTTCGGACTACTGATCCGAAAGGATCTCCTTTTCAACAAACAGATGATTTTGGAGTACAAACTGAAATGGTTAGATACGGAGGTAAGGTTGAACGGTATCGTAATGGAAAACGTATATAATGGCAGAGAATATAAATATACCTATTGAAGGAGTTGTTGTAGATGATAACTTAAATTTTACATTTGATCCTAATAATCCATTAAATCTTCAATATAGAAAAACTAAAAAGAACGCATCAGGATTTGAGAAAGCATCAGATGATATTTGGAATAATCTTGTTTATAAAACAAAACATAATATTCCTACTCAAGACGAATTAGATAAAATGTCTTATACTGGAGCTTTTTCTACTATGAGAGATTTTTATGATAAAGGTATATTAGGAAGAAAAGAAATAGGACCTCATAGTCTTGAATTTATGTGGGATGGAAATTCATTTAATGTAGAATATGGATCCGAAAAAGACTTAAGAACTGGAGTAACAAAAGGAGATGAGTTATTAAATTTTGAAGAACATATATTTAATAATCTTAAAAGTTTAGAGCAAGTTAATGATTATATAAAAAGTTTTAAACCAAATAACAATTCTGCTTCATTTATAAATCGTGAAGATAATAATTATGAAGGCACTCTTAATGAAAAATTAGGTGAATTAATTAATAATAGAAAGATAGCTAGATTTCCTAATTTACAATCTGCTAAAGATTATACTAAAACTGATGATTATAGAAATGGTGATATTTTTAATATGACCTATTTAAATGAGAAGGGTAATGTTCAAGAATTTTTAAAACATGAATCTTTTAACGTTCCTCCTAATTCTATAAATGGTAATCATTATTTAGATAAATATCCTACATATCCTACAGTAAATCTGAATCATTTTAAGGCATTAGCTATGCAAGATACTTATAGAAAGAGAATAGAAGCTGATTACACAGATCCGGATATGAGATTACTGGACGATATGATGACATATGATGCGTTTAATGATTTACTAGGAATGGATGCAGTAAATGAAGATAATTCTCAAGAAGCTGCAAATATGAGGTATTATAATAATCTGGAATGGTATGAAGAAAATATTTTACCTGAAATAAATCAGTTATTTGAATCTGAGCCAAATATAAAAAGAGTTAATAGTGAAGATGAAGCTTTACTTTATAATAAATTTAATACATGGGATAGAAAATTACAATATTATGATTCAGAATCAAATAATATTATAGAATTAAATAATCCTAATTATGATCCAGAACTTTCTAAATTTAATCATCCAGTTGTACAGAGTTCTTTTATGTCATCTCCTAAAGATAGTCCTATACAAATAGGAATGACAGATGTTGGAGAAAATTATAATAATCCTACAGGAGGAACTGCAGATGGGATTTTAAATAGTGGAAAATATTATGCTAGTGGAGGAACTGAATCTGTACCTATATTTTTTCTTGCTTTTACAGCTCTTAGTAATGTAGCTAGACAAACATTTAAAAGATCTATAGCTGCTCCAATTAAAACACTTACTACTCGTCATGTTTCACCACTTATAAATCGAGGTGCTTTATGGGAAAGTACAGGTGTAGGATATAAAACTAATTTAGCTGGAAATTTAATGGGTAATCCTACAAATTTAGGCTATTTAAGACACAGTATAGCTCAAGGTCTTTCAGCTGAAATTGCAGGTATTCCAGGAGCAACTTTAGGTAATTTTGCAAATGCAGGATTTGGTGTTCATGGTATGAGTCAATTATATAACCCTATAAGTAATGAATCTCCATTATATAATAGTTGGGCTAATGCAGAGACATTTGATGATTATTTAAATGCAGCAGGTCATACAGGTATAACAGGTCTTGAGTTATGGGGAGGAGGAGTATTTAATTTTAAAAATTATCCAACTTTTCTTAATAAATATCAATCTGATTATTTAAAGGGACTAACTAATGATTATAGTTCACGGTTTAGTTTAAGATCAGGTTTATATCCAGCTGATCATATTATTGATATGCATTATACAGGAGGAGGTCATAGCGCTTCAATTGATAGTTGGAAAGATAAATTTATATATCTTACAGAATCAGCAGGATTTTGGGGTAAACATTACATTAAGGATTTAGGAGCTGGTATACATGGCAGACATAATGGATTTGGATTATTTGTTTCACAGGGTCCTACAAATAAACCTATGATACATTTTAAAAATCAAAAAGAACTTAATGCGTTTAAATTAGAATTAGATAGTTATCTTACGCAAAACAAAGAAAGGTTTAAATATTTATCAAATTCTACTATACGTAATAAAACACAATATGAAATAACTAATGATCATATGTATGATTCTTGGAAACTTACAGGACGAAATTTAGTAAATCTGAATCATACAAATGCTGCACCTCACAAGATGGATGATTTGGTAGCAAGAGCTGAACTTGAAATGAATAATTTTATATTAAATAATAAAATCACTAATACTTATTCACAAAATGCAAAGATACCTTTAGTTAGAACTTATAGTCAAGAATATGTTACGTCGATGAGAGACGCTGGTGTAAAGGTATTTAACCATGATGATTTAGTTAATTCTTTTAAAAATGGATCAATTATAGAAACATCTAAAGTACAATCTTTTTCATTTGGTGAGATGCAAGGTCGTCTATTACAAGGTCCCGGTAGTTATAGAAGAGGTAGTAGATTAATATTTCCAAATCATTCTGGTAATAATTTATTTGCTCAACAATATAGTAGTAAGCAAATGAGTACTTCAAATGAATTAGAAATTTTATTAGCCAGAGGAACTAAATTTAAAGTAACTGATATTAGAAGAAATGACGCATCATATTTTGGAAAATCTGGAGTGGGAGGAAATACAGTAGCTAGAGGAACGCAAAGTTTACGTACACATGGTCCAACATATGATTATTATTTAACAGAAGTTCCACTTACTAGTAGTGAAATAGCTAATTTAAAATTAATTCCTCATGGATCTGCTTCTAAAAACGCAAGTGAACTTCTTAAAATAGATATATCTAAGTACACTCCTTTTAGAGGTAAGTTTGATATGAATCCTTCTTATGATCTTATACATCCATTAACAGGTAAACCAAATCTTAATTCTGAAGCATATAAAAAATTCTTAACAGAAAGAGAGAAATTTTGGAACGAAAAAAAGAATTTGTTTGAAAACTTGGATTAAATTAATAAAATAAATTAAATGTCAAATCATTATATAGGAAAAAGTTATGAATACTCGGATGAGTGGTCATGGTGGAAGACGACCGAAGAAGGAAAAGTATATCAAAATGCTAATCAAAATTATTTCAGAGGTATGCAAATGTTAGGATTAATAACTGATTTAAATAGAAAAAAAGATAAAGATGGTATGTTATCTTTACAAGATCAGACTCAACTTGAGAACTTACAAATTCATACTAATCAACTATTTACAACAGGTATAGAATTAGCTAATAAAGGTTTAGGAATGGAAAATGCTCATAATTCTACACATCAATTTTATAATTTATTAGGATCTTTATATTATGCGCAAAAAGATTTTGGAACTGCTGAGGTTAATTTTCAAAAAGGTTTAGAAACATATTTATCTTCACCAGGTTCAAATGTAGCTATAGATAGAAATAAAAAAGATTGGAGATCTCATTATTGGTATTATGGTCAGCATTTAGAAAATAATTATGATAAAACATATGAATTTACCCCTCTTATGAAAGATGGAAAAGAGACTGATAGAGCTATGGTAAAATGGCATAATGAACCAGGATTTCTTGGATCTTTTGTTTTACGAAATCGTTTAGATGATAATTTTAAACAATGGAGTAATTCTTATGCTAAAAAAGATTTTTATGAGAAGAATCCTAATGCAACATTACATAAAAATGATTATGATGGTATTCCAATTAGTGTTCATGATTTTACTTTATCAAATTATTATAAAAATTTAGCACGTGCTCAATCTGGACAAGTTATTACATATCCTAATCCGGACTCAAAGAAATTTCCAAATAAAGATTTACCAACTGTAACAGATGATTATAATGGTAAGTATAGAGCAGCTATAGAAAATTATAAAAAGAGTATGATAATTGTACCTACTAATTATGGTAATGTACATTCTACGATGTTTTTTACTGATTTAAAATATGGAACAATATGTCCTATTTGTGAAACAGAAGAAATAGAAAACCGAAAAAAGGAAAAGAAGAATCGTGATCAACAAATGAATGTAGATGGAAATGAAAGTACTGAATTATCAAATAAAGATGAGGATTTTTTAAATAAATTTTTAAGTGATGATAAAGTAAAAAAGACAACAGAGGAAATAAAGCGTGAAGAATTTCAAAAAAGATTAGATAATGCTAAAACTGATAAAGAAAGAGATAAGATTATTAAAGAAGCATTAAAATATTTACAGGATTTAGATACAGGACCACGTATAATACATGATCGAGACGAAAAAGGTAATGAAATTATTAAAGATTGGTAAAAATATAATCTGTCAGATTATAGTTTTGGCTATAGTATGACTATTTTAAATAAAAATTAAGTTGAGAAAGACTTGACTTATATAGTAAATAATTGTTAAATTTGTATAAAATTAAATTTTATGAGTGAGATTTTAGGAGATGACGCGTTAGCGGGATTAGATATTAGTTCCCTTATGGGAGGTGAGTCTAAAGAGATGAAGGAAGAATCCACACCGTCTATAGGCAATCCAGCCTTAGATATTAAAGAAGTGGAAGAATTACCAACTACACCACCAAAAGTAGATCCATTGGCTGGGGCGGTTGTAGAAAGTAATGAGGAAGATAACGAAGAAGTAGTAGAAGTAGTAGAGGAAAAAGAGGTTGTTAAAGATCAATCTATAGAGATTGAAGATCAGGGTTCTCCAGTAGTAACACCAGATACAACTGAAAATTCTCCGTTAAGAGTATTTGCAGAAATGCAAAGAGAGAAAGGATTAATAGACTTTAAAGATGAGGAATATGAAGATAATGAAGAGTTCTTATTAAGTAAAGTTAAAGGATCTATAGATAGTGGTGTGAATGAATATAAAGATAATCTTCCACCCGAAATTAAATATTTAGTGGATAACTATGAAGAAGGTGTTCCATTACACGATTTAATAAATTTATCCTCTCAACAACAGGAGTATGAATCTATACCAGCTCAAGCTATACAGAAAGATCAAGAGCTTCAAAGAGCATTAGTTAGAGATCTATTATATAGAGGTGGATGGGATCAAGATAAAATAAATGCTAAAGTACAACGATATGTTGATTCAGGAGTACTTGAAGCAGAGGCGATGGATGCGCATTCTAGTTTAATGCAAATTCAAAAACGTGAGAAAGAAAATTATGTAAAACAAGTAAAAGCAGATAATGCTAAGAAAGTTGAAATGCATAATCAATGGTTATCAGATTTAGAGAAACATATTACCGATAAAGAAGAGGTAATCTCTGGAATATCTATAACCCCAAAACAAAGAAAAGAATTATATTCAAATATTACCAGAGTAGATAAAGACGGTAAAAACGCTATTATGAAGGCAAGAGAAGCTGATCCAGAATTTGATTTAAAAGTGGCTTATATGGCTACAATTTTAAATTGGGATTTATCAGCGCTTAAAAGAACTAGCAAAACTAAAGCTACTAGAAGTTTAGTTAACTCTTTAAGCAGTCGAAGGCCATCTAATAAAGTTGAAAACGATATTGTCGATTTTGGTATAATGAAGAAATCCTTATAAGTAAATATTAATAATAACTAAATTTTAAAAAAATGGCACAGACTATTAACACCCTACAGATGTATGCTCCTAAATCATGGTCAGGACTTACAACTGAAAATCACTTGGGTACTGTGTTCGCTCAGCAACCTACGCTAGTATCTAATATTATGAGTAGAGTGTTTGGTTTGAACCAGTATACAGGAATGGATTATTTCCTTGCTAATGGCATGGAAGAAGAATTACCAGATGATAACGACTTTGAGTGGTTACTGAAGGGAGACGATGAAAAAGCAGTATCGATTGTATCGTATACTTGCTCAAATTTAACTGGTACTCCTGGTAAAGGAGGAGCTTTAATTTTAATTACATTAGCAGAGAAGTATTTTGCAATGTCAGATAAACTTGTTTTTGATGACACTGAGTATTCAGTAAGAGTAATGTCAGAGCCGTATGCTAATGGTATGAACTGGGTATATGAATGTAAAATCATGGATCCAGATGTAAATGCTTTTATTCCTGCTACTTTATTAGCTGCTGGAAAGAAAGTAAGTAAAGAGTACTCTCCACAAGAAAGAACTCTGAATAGAACTTACGGTGAAACTCACTTTACTTCTCCATTCAAAATGAGAAATTCAATGAGCTTCATGTCTAAGAAGTATACTATTCCTGGAAACATGCATCAACGTCCTTTAGTAATTGAAATGTTAGATCCTAAATCTAAGAAGTCAACTAAAATCTGGACACAATATGCTGAGTGGGAATTTATTTGTCAATGGATGAAAGAGAAAGAAAGACAACTTTGGTTCTCTAAATCTAACAAAGATTCTTCTGGGGCTTATCAAATGATGGGAGCTTCTGGACATCCAATCATTGAAGGTGCTGGACTTAGAGAGCAAATTGCTCCTGCATATAAATTTAACTACAATACATTTACTATTGATTATTTAGAGGATGTATTATTAAATTTATCAATCAATATTCTTCCTGAAGATTCTAGACACTTTGTAGCATTTACAGGTGAAAGAGGTATGGTACAATTCCATAAGTCATTGGAAAACCATGCTGCTAGATTCCAACCATTAGACTCTAAAAGAGTGGGTGGTTCAGGACAGAACTTGACATTTGGTGGTCAATATAGAGAATATATGGGACCTCAAGGTATCAAATTTACCCTAGTACATTTCCCAATGTATGATAACGAAGTAAGAAACAGAGTATCTCACCCTGATGGAGGATACACTGAAAATTACCGTTATACTATCATGAATTTTGGTAACACTTCTGGTAAGAAAAACGTTAGACGTGTATACCCTAAGGGAAGAAAAGAGTTGATGTGGCATGTTGCTGGATCTACTTCTCCACTAGGACCAAATACTAGTTTTAAATCAGCTTCTGCATCTGCAGTTGATGGTTATGAATTATTTGCTCAAGCGCAACAAGGTATTCTTATTGAAAACCCAATGTCGTGTGCTGAGTTAGTTTATTCATCTAGTATATAATAATTGTTTAATTTAACACTAAAAGAAGATGGCAAAAAAGAAGAAAGAAGAAAGTGTAGAAGTAAATAATACTGTGCAAGAAACTGTTAAAACAGATAATAATATTACTAAATCTCCTGTTAGATCTAAAGTAACTGTCCGTCCGATTAAAACGAACGGATGGTTACCCACAGATCATGATGGATTTACAAGATATAGTAAATGTTTTGAAAGGTTAACAGTTCAAATGGACAGACAAACACAACTTTTAAACACTGGACTTACAGAAGAAGAAGAGAGAAGAATAGAAGGAGCTATGAAACTTAGCCCTGGTACTTTATCTAGATATAATAAAGATTACTGGGCTACGTTCTATATAGATGTTCCTAAAGCTGGTAAGGTTTTAGATCTAAACTTACCTTCTCATGAATTACAATATAAAGTATTGAAAGCACATCAACGTGTTGCTAACTCTGAAATAGAGAGATATGACACACCGTTTGCTGAATACGTTATGAGTGATAAAAATGAAGAGGCTAAAGCTAGAAATGAAAAATCTAAAACTAGAAGAAAAGCTTATAATCTATTTAGTAGTCTTTCTACCTCTGATATGTTAAACGTTTTAAAAGTTCATGGTAAAAAAGTTGACGATTCGTCTACTCCAGATTTTGTTGAATCAGAAGTAGATAAATTAGTTGAAGAAAATCCTCAAGGATTTATTGATCTTGTAAAAGATAATGATTTCAAGATGAAGGTATTCGTTGAAGATTGTATAAGAGCCAGAGTTATAACAAAAACTGGCACAAAATATGCATTAACTGGTGGTGATGTAATAGGGTATAGTCTTGGAGAAACAATTACGTATCTCTCAGATCCTAAAAATCAGGATGTATATATGAGTTTAAAAAGTAGATTAGATATTACTAAATAATATGACTGTACAAGAAATGCATGATAGTTTTAATCTAGGATTAGATAAAGTGAATAGTGGAGCTTTACCTAATTTCCTAGTAGCAGAAGTTGATGCTTTTCTTAACGAAGCTCAAGATGAATTTGTTGAGCAGCGTGCATGGGGAACAAATACGAAGAGACAGGGTTTAGAAGAAACCCAGAAAAGGAGGGATGATCTCCGTCTATTAGTTAGAGAGGTCAACCTCAATTCTTCGGGTGTTGGAATGAAACCTAATTCAGTTATGTTTGACTTAGATGGTATAGAGTATAGACATGCTATGAGTGCTGAATGTACTATTACACGTTTAGATTGTAGAGGTACTAGTATAACAGAACGAGTGGCAGTAACTCCTATAACAGCAGATCGCTATGCTACTTCCATAGCTGATCCTTTTAATAGACCTTCTGAAGGAAGAGTTTATCAGATGGATGCAGCTAATAATAATGGAGTGGAAGTTATTCATAGTCCTAATGTTACAGTAGGTAATTATCATTTAAGATATATTAAAGAGCCGGATCGTATTAATGTAACTAATGGTAGTGATTGTGAATTAGCAGATCATACACATAGAGAGATAGTTAATATGGCTGTGGCTCATGCACTTGGTAATATAGAATCTCCAAGGATTCAACTCCAAATGGGGGAGAATCAAATGATGGAATAATTAATAATTTAAAAATTAAAATAAAATGGCGAAATTAACAAAGTTGACTAGTGCAACTATCGTACCCAGTAAACGAAGCCGCGGGGCTGTAAAGAACGTATTCGCGAGGGTGCAAGATATAAATCCTATGTTAGATAGAATTAATGGTGATGTGGCATGTACTACCTTAATGGTAGATGATTCCACTCAAAATATTATAGATACAGCACGTGGAGGCGCTGTTGGTGATAATAATGCAAGTTTAGGAACTGCCGCAACAATGTTCGGTATAACACCTAATGCTCATGGATCGGGTATTGCAGATGCTGCTATTAATACATTTGTAAATAAAATTGGTGGTGATATAATTACTACTATAATAATTGATCTTCATGGTGGATTAGCTTCTGGTAGTCATGCTGGTGATGTTATTGGAACTGATGGTGGAGCAGCTAATGCTTACATTGCAGAATTAACATCAGCGGTTAATGGTATACCTTATAGTATTGAAATAGGATGCCTTGAAGCACCTACAGGTGGTGATCCAGATATTAATTTAGATTGCTCAGCTACAGCTACTGACGCAGAAAATGCGGCTGTAACAAGTGGTACTGAGATTTTAAATTCTGGTGACTGGGCTTTAGGTATGAGACAACAAGTTGATGCAGGAGCTACATTAGCTGCATTAAGTAAAAAATATCTATATCTAACTTGTGGATCAGTTACAGAAGCTGCATATACAGCAGGTAAACTTGTAATTAAAATATACGGGGTAGCTGTAGATTATGCAAATAGTTAAAATAAGTAAATAATTTAAAATAAAAATAAAATGTTAAGAGAAGATAATTCAACGTTAGTGTTTGTTGCTCATCCTACGATTTCAGATCAGTTAGCGAATAATGTAGCATTCACAGACTATACACTCCTTGAAGAAGGAGAGATTGGTATTATTGATAATGCAGATAATACAACTATGCTAGATGCTGCAGGCGCGCTTACAGATAGCGTTAGGATAGTACAAAGAATTGGTAACAGATTAGTATCTAGTGCTGATTTTTTAATTAGTGATGTTATTCGTCACGATGAGACAGTTTATAGTGCAGCAGCAGAGCAAGTAGATAATATCGGATACCTAGGATCAGGATCCTTAGATATTGATGCTCAAAATGATACTGACTATAAATTGACTTTAGATATGAAGTATAATGATGGTTTGTTCGCAGAACAAGGTAATACTTATACTTATAACTATACATCAGATTCTTCAGCTACTTCTGCAGAAATTGCATCTGCATTTGCTGCTAGAGTTAATGCTGATTCACATAATGTATCAGCTGTAATGTTATGTGATAATGCTGGTTTAGCACTTGGTACTGGTTGTGCTAATGCTGATGAGATTTTCATCGCAAATGGAAGTACAACTATGTGGGGCTTTGATGATGTAGATGATGCTACAACAAATGCTGCTATCGAAGTTGGTGACTATCTTAGATTCAGTACTTCTACGTTAGCACTTACAGATGCTGTTTATAGAGTTGTATCTATAGATACTACTGCTAATACATTAGAGTTAAATATGCCTTTCCAGGGTACTACACATAGTGGTGATTTAGATGACACTGATATTAAAAGAATACCAGCTGCTACTGCTGCAACTGCTAAATTTGGTATCAAGTTAACTGGTGAAGACTTAGGCTACGGTAATGGCTGGGTTGTAGGTGAAATGCCTTATATGAAAGTTAAATGGGATACTAATACTTCAGGATGGGGTACTACAACTGTAACTAAAACAACAGCTGCTAGTAATGGTTCTGGAGAATATGAACAAATAGCTGAACTAGAATGGTTTGGTTTAGGTGGACACGGTGTTTACGATAGAGCAGTTGGACATCCAGTAGCGTCAGCAGTTAGTTCATTACAAGCTGCTAGTGCGCAGAATTATGATGTTGTAACTTTAGAGGTGTATACAGATGGTGATACTAATGGTATACAAAACTCACATGTTATTGCATCTAGTAGTAGACCGAAGCAAATGATCTACTTATGTTTCCCAACTGGAATTAACACAGAATCAGATAAACTTACTAAAGTATTTGATAATGTTGTTAAAGGGGCTTCATCTGCACTATAATAATAGTAGTATATAGATTAATTAGTTTTTAATAAAAGGGCAGGTATTAATATTGCCTGCCCTTTTTTAATATAAAAGAATATGGCTTTAAGTTTAAATTTTACATTTTGTACTACCTGTGATTGTAAAAATATTACATTTACAGAGACTACAGGAACATATGATGGTAGTACAAATACAGGAGGATGGGAGACTGCTTCAAGTACTAATCCAGGAGCTTATGGAGTAGACGCTACTGCTGCTACTTTAGAAGTTACAGATCCAGGAGGATCTACACATACTATTGATTTGTTTGCAAATAATAGTTATCCAAAAGCAGATAACTCTTCAGTAGAACTTAGTATGGCTGATTTAGGAGGAACACAAGGAGATAAACCTGCTGATGGATTATATGTTATTAAATATACTGTCACTACAGGGGCAGGAGATCCTGCAGGAGCTTCTACATATACAAAGGAGATAAGAGAATTATTCTATTGTAATGCACAATGCTGCGTACATTCTATGCTAGCAGACTTACAATTAGAATGTGATACATGTGATAAAGATAAAAAAGATGATGCTATATTTGCATATACTTTATTACAAGATTTAAAATATAGCGCCGCATGCAGAATAGAAACAAATTTTGATGCGTTAATTGATAATATAAATAGGCTTTGCGATGCTAAAAATTGCAGATCCTGTGGATAAAAATATATAATTATGGGATGTAATTGTTCAAATGGATGTGGGGGATCCTTTACTTTACCCTCAGCAAACACAGGAGAAACTGGCGCAGCTGGAGTATCTGGTGCAGATGGTGTTAGTATAGTAAATGCTACAGCATCTGGAGGTACTTTTGGTGGTACTGTTTATGGCGCTGGAGATTTAGTATTAACATTATCTAATGGTAATATAGTATTTGCTGGAAATGTTTTAGGACCTGCTGGTGCTACTGGAGCAGCTGGAACTAGCGGTTCAGGTGCTACTAAATATACTATACAATGGAATGCTGAAAGTGTACAATATAATACATTAAACGGATGGAGTAAAGTTGTAGATATGAGTAGCACAGCTTTGGATAGTTCTACTGTAATAAGTGGAGGAGATCAAGATCCTACTACATCTAATACTGACTTTGTATGTGATTTTTATTTTAGACAAACCGGTACAAGTTCTTGGGAGAAATTATCTTCGCATACATGTGAAGACTATGCTGAATGGAATGGTGAGCATGGATGGGGATATAGATTAACTGCTGCAGATTCTACTGGAGATATTTCAATTCAACTAGCAACTCCTGATGCGTCTGGATCTAGAGTATCTAGTTCGGTTGTATATGATTTTAAATTAGTTATTATAGGATAATATGGCTACAAGCACAACAATATCTCAGCCTTGTATTGATATAGTCTTACAAATGGCCGCATGTCATATTAGTGAGCGCTCTATAGAGATTGCTAATAGATTTAAATATGGTG
>Ga0098041_1000448_pt1 | contig 16670 bp, 13 predicted proteins | sample 8_EtaG_FD_77066 | JGI IMG/M metagenome (GOLD analysis project Ga0098041, IMG submission 77066) | Marine viral communities from the Subarctic Pacific Ocean - 8_ETSP_OMZ_AT15162 metaG | ecosystem: Environmental > Aquatic > Marine > Oceanic | place: Pacific Ocean | collected 2015-01-08
ATACTGCTGACGATCATTTAATTTTTGACGGTAATGAAATACAGGCTAAGAACACAGCTACTGCTGCTGACATTATTTATATTCAAGCTGATGGCGGTTCTGTCAGGATGGGATCAAATACAAAACTTGATGATGTAACCCTTGTAGCAGACAATGTGGTTGTTGGTAATGACACTGATAGATCACTTTCCAGTAGTGTAGATATGGATCTGAAATTTGATTTCAGTGGTTACACCGGAGGAATTGGAGGTGGTGGAACAGGTCATGGGATGTTTATAACCCACAACAGTGCCAGCCGAGCGATTATCTTCGCTCCAAATGAAACTGAAAGAGTCAGGATTAGTGGTGGATCTGGATATTTGTATGTCGGGACAACAGGTGGTGATGATTTTCCTGGGACTGATGGTTTTTTGAGTGTCACAGGAGGCAATCGTGTTGCAGCAGCGTTTTATAGACAATCAACTTCAAGCGGTCATAATTTAATTTATGGCTTGTCAAATTATTCAGCAACAGGGACAAAGCATTTTCAAGTTGATAATGACGGCGATGTTGATAACACAAATAATTCTTACTCTGGTTTTTCAGATGAAAGATTAAAAGAAAACATTGTAGACGCTAGAGATTATTACGAAGATTTACGCAAACTAGAAGTTAAGAACTTTAACTTTTGTAAAGCAGTTAGAATTGAATATGATTATGACGAAGACGGAGAAATGATTGAAGGTAGTAAAAGAGTTTCGCTCGTTGATACTAGTCTGGATAGTAGAAAAAAATTGCTTGGTCTTGTTGCACAACCAACAGAGCAAGTCATGTCAGGTTTAATAAAAACAGATGAAGAAGGTTACAAGCACGTTAGATATTCAGTGCTAGTTCCTATGTTATTGCAGATGTGTCAGAAATTAGCCGATAAAGTAGAAGCATTGGAAGGATAATAATGGATATTACATTAGAAGAAATAGTAGCAGAGATGGACAAAAGCTTCAGCAAGGAGCTAACCATCTGCGTACAGAAGCTACAAATACAAAAACTACAGCAAATCATTGATGACAATAAGGAAGAAGAGGAGTAATATACTCATATGGCTACGACCTATACTGTAAAACCTGGAGATTCCTATTTTAATCTTGCCAAAAAATGGAAAGACGAATTTGGTATCAATATAAGCCCAGCTAAATTACTTAAATTAAACAATTTAAATATGACTACAGCTCAAGGGCAAGCGGGATGGTTAAAAGTAGGTCAAAAGATAAACGTTCCTCAGGAAGTATGGAGCGCACTTAGCCCTTCTTTTACTGATAGCACACCTTCAGAGCCAGGTGTATATACTCCCGCTCCTGACGAATTCAGCCCTCCTACAGATGATACTGGAAATATAATTAGTTTACCTGATTGGGAACCCCAGCCAGGTGGTGAGAAACCAGACGATACCCCTCCATATGAAGATGGTATTCCTGATGATTCTCCAATATTTGGAGATGATACGGGTGAAGAATTTGATCGCGAAGAATTCATGAAACGTTTCCCAGAACATTGGGGCGAACCTCCAGAGATCCAAACAATGGACATGACAATGTGGCCAGGTGGATACGGTAATGGCAGCGGGACAATGCGTAATTGGATTATGGAGAATATGCGCAATGATAATCCTAATCTTACAGACGCTGATCTATGGCCAACTATTGGTTGGGATGGCAACCCAGTTACGGATCCTTCGGGCAACCCCGTAGGGGAAGATGGAAGACCAATAAGTGATCGCTTCCCTGCTCCTGATGCTACTCCAATCGACGTTGACGATCCTCGAGATATGTCTGAATTCTATCCAGAAGAACTTGTCCCAAGCGGATCAGTCACAGATTTAGCAGGTGATCCAGCCTACCAAGCTTTCTATGGACAGTACCTACTAAACGTAGACGACCTAAACACCCTTCGAGGTAACCAGGCCGACGCTTTGTTTGGTGCTATGCAAAGAAACTTTGGAGATTTCGCAGGCAATGACCCCTACAATATGAAAACTAGATCAGGTGGCACATACGATGTGCTTCAAGATCGAGCCTTAGATGACAGTAGAAATAAGTTTGCTGGCAGAGGCATGCATTACAGTGGTGGAACTTTACGAGCTTCTGATGATATCCTTACAGACTATGGAGCCCAAAAAGCTTCTAGCTGGGCAGAATACATGGCTACTAAAGATCAGTCTGATGCGGGGCTAACAAGTTCTTTTAGGGAATTGGAAGCAGAAAGACTAAGACAGGAACGATTAGCTCGAGAACGAATAGCTGCTGAGGAAGCAGAGGGAATATATGGCTGACGAAATTTCAACTGATGTATCAATGCTTGAAGATTCTATAGATGAAACATCTGAAATGATGCTTGATCTGTACGGTCAGCACGGAAGTCAAGCTGAACAAATTTTAGGAAACATGCAACAAGGTGCAGTTGCTATGGCAGAAGATCAAGCAGGTCAACTGGGCGGGATGAATGATCCTTCTGCTGATTTGTATGGTCAAGCTGCTGGTGTAAGCGACGCACAAGTTAATGAATTGATGATGGATTGGGATGCTTTAGTTGGTGGCATTACTCGAGAGATGGCTGCTAGTCAACAATCTGCTATGAATAGGATTGAAACTCAGGGAGCTGCTACTCAAAATTATTTGGATGCGTTGTCTGCTGCTTTGCCTTCGTTGGAAGCTAGGCTTGAAGCTCAGATAGAAGCTGCTCGTCAAGCATCGTTTGGTCGAGGTGGTAGTGGTAGTGGTACTGGCCCTGGTCCTGATCCTTTGATCACAGGTGTAGGTTCTGAGAACCCTTACTTGCAAGCTATTAATGCTGCTGGTGGAGGAGGTAACTATTTGACGCAACTTGTTGGAGCTGGTCTATGGGCTCAAGGTGAGGAGGAAGCTCTAGCTTCTGGAGATCCTAATGCTTTCACTAACGATGGTCTTCTTTCTTTAGCTGAACAAGAAGCTTTATCTGAATTATGGGGTATTGACGCAGACGCTTGGGGAAGCAACGAAAATTTAACTTACAGATCTAGTATCGAAGAAGGTATTGAAATTGGTTTTGATGTCGGCGAATCCCTTGCTCTGCATGGTGAAAGATTGTCAGAACTTTACGGAGTAGAAGTTGATGCAGTACAAGCAGCTTATGCAAATGGTGTAAACACTGGAGCTGGTGGAGACATGGCTGCAATGTTTGACGCTATGATAATGGCTGGCTTAGATCCAGAAACTGCCTATACAACTATCTGGAATAATAAAGAATATTTCGCCCAAGAAGATCCTAAGTATCAGTATTTAATAAATAACGGAGAGGAAGAAGCTGCTAACATTTATGCTGCTGAAGCTGCTACTGCTCTTAAATGGAACTTTGCTTTCACAGATTTGATAAATGGTAATGAACCTAATTGGGAGTTAGCTTTTGGATCTATAATGGGACCTCACTGGTTCACCCCGACTGAAGGAGGGGGATGGGCTCATAGTGACACCCTTTGGCCAGGCACACTTTCGGGTGAAGATCGGGCAGCAAACGCATATGCGCTTGAACCTGAAGAAGTACAAGAGGATACTAGTCTTGAAGATTATACGAAACAATGGATGGTAGAGAACGACCCTGATTATACTATTGAGGACAAGATAGCTCCTAAAGGAACTGTAGGTAATCTAGATAGGATAGTTGAAACTGAAGGTGCTGGTTCAGCATATGAAAAAGAAATTGAGAAAGGTTTAAAAGAACAAGAAGAACAAAAAAAAATTCACCTACATGGGGCGCTTTTCGGAGAAGAAGCCATAAATGATACTGCTAGATGGTTAGCTGGGGGCCTTGAAGATAGAGATCTTACCTACTACCAAGAGCCGTTACAAGAATTTGCCCGTTATCTAGGAGAAGCAGGCCGAGGTGCTTTAGCTGCTGCAAAACCTGACACATCAAACGTGAATCCAGGTGGAGGGCATCAATCTCTTGGCCAAGGTCTTAAAGATGAGTATGGATGGGTATCTAATTTGAATCCTGTCTCAGGAATTAAGAAGCTGGCTAATTGGGACCCTGGTTGGGCTAAAACACCCACGTGGCTAGATATGGGTGGTGGTGAAGGATGGAATCCTGCTGACACAGCGCGTGATTTATGGGGTTTTATTAATAAAGGACCTAGTATTTCTGATGCTTTTCAAGGTGGAAGCCCTCGCAACACAGAACCTATTGACTTAATGGCAAACCAAAACAGGTTGCGTAAACAAGCAGAAGATCCTATGGGACACTATCAAGACTATTTCCTTGATAACAGAAGATAATGTATGGGCTTAGTAGACGATATAATAAACACGTTAGAAGGAAGGCCTCCTAGTCCTACACCTGGACCTGGCACAACGCAATACGGAGAATACCTAACTCCTGAAACTCTATTCGGTGATCCGCTCGACGCATACGCCATGCTACAGCAGGCTGGTGTTCTTCCGCAGGGTTATTCCCCGTCCCCTACACCTATTCAGCAAATGCTGTCACCTCAGCAGTTCCAGCAGGACGACAGAGGTAGAGCTGGTTACACGTTACCTACACAGCAAGGAACTGTCCAAGACACTGGTCCTGATGTTATTGCTCAGTATTTAGCTAATTCGATGAGTGGTGAAATAGCTCCAATGTCTACTCCTTACAACAATCGTAATCCATATGCTACATTTGCTGAGTCTGCGTTTGCTGAATCGAAACAACGTAAAGAAAGTGTCGATGCTTTTACTGAAATGTTTGACGAATCAATGGAACAAGTCCAGGTTGCGAATGTTGCTGGACCTGAGAACGCTAAGAACCTTAGAAATATAGCAGATGTTTCTCTTAGGTTGTTATCTGTTAAGGATAACAAAGAAGCTCAAGAGGTAGCGCAGTCAATACTTCACGTATTTAGAGACTACGAACCGTTTAGAGTGATATTTGAAAAAGAAACTAACGGAAATACTACGTTTGAAGAGTCTTACAAAGTTCCTAAAGGGCCTGAAGGCTTTACAAAGTTAGTATCTTGGGCTTTTGACGCAGTTGAAAAAGGTGTTACATCCGTATTTATGAGTGTTAACGACATTAAAAATGGAAGGTGGGAATCAGCAGCTGCAAGAATGGCAAGAGATGGGCTCCATGCAGTAGGCGAAGTAGCAGACATGTTCAGCTATGTAACATTCGCTCCGTTAGCTGTCCTCAAAGCAGGTTCAGGCGTAGGAGTTCCTAACTGGATGTCAGATCCGGTAAGCAATTTCATTACTAACCCATTAGAAGATGCTATTGGAAAGGCAGGTGACATAAGAGGTAAAGAACTTTATGACGTAAACGGCGATGGTATGATTGACTTTTTTGAAGCCTGGGACATAAACCCTGACTGGGGTAAAGACTGGGGCATAGGTGGACTAAACGTCAATAAGGCAGTCAACCTACTAGGCACAGTAGCCATGGACCCAATCACTTGGGCAACATTTGGTGTAGGTGGAGTCGCTAAAGCTGGTATAAAAGGAGCTGCTCGAGTAGTTACAAACCTAAATAAGAGCCAACTTGATAATATTTTCTTAAGCCTTGGAGATGACGCTACGCTAGCTGCTGCTAAAGGGCATAGAGCTGGAGAAATAGTAGCGAACTTGCAAAATAACGTAGGTTGGAAGACTTTTGCGAAAGAAGGCGACGATGAAATACTCGAAACGTTACTCAAAGTCAATAGATCATGGGATGAAGTAGGTACAAAACTTAACCAAACAATGGATCTCCAAGACGTATTCAACAATACGCTCTCAAGCCAACGAGTACAACGTGCAATAACGCGAAGAACCCAAAGAATCATGGACAGGACAGGGGGAGGCATGTTCATGACTAGACCAGGGTTAGCAAAAGGTGGGGGGATCGGATTAAAAGATCATCGTATACCCTTTACCAGAAGTCTCTACCAAAAGAGTTTGAACATTAGAGGTACGTCAAGGCAAAGCTGGGCGTACACAACAAGGTATGTACCTAAACTACTTGGTAGGACGTACAAGGGCTCTGTCGCTCTTAGAACTGTGGCTGACGACATTGGAATAGCGCAGAAAGCTATTGATGAAATACTCGGTCCTGAGAACCCATTTAATTTCAAGTGGGTAACTGACAAAAGAGGAGTTACTAGCCGTAAAGGCGAGTTCGGCGAATGGCAATTCCAACAAAAAGCAGATATTTTTCCACTCAACGCACAAGGACAAAACGTATGGAATAACCCTACAGGGGTACGCAAAATGATGGACCTGATGGAGGATGCGGAGCTTATCGAAAGCGTGGGTCCAGGCAAATGGAAATTTGTTGATGACATAGAACAGAAACGTAAGTTTGTTCATGAGACAAGGGGAGCGATTCGAGATGCTATGGAAGTTGGTGTTGATAAAGTTGACGGACTTGTCAGGCATTTTAAAGAAGCTGGCGAATGGGGCGACTTAGCAGTACTAGATGAGGTAACTGCACTGTCGAAACTTCCTACAGATAGGCCACAAAACCTCCTTAGCAGGGCAAATTACAGAACTAAACAAGCTACAGGTTTGCATGCTTTGCAAAGAGCTGCTAAACACTTTAGAACATTTTCTAAAGCTGAAGGTAAAGCAGGCGCATCAACAATAGATGAGCTTAGACACTTCAAAGCCGGAGCTGTTAGAGCATCAGAGTTTTCTTTAGAAGGCATTCAAGAAGTCTTGATGAGTCATGGCAAATTCATAAAAGAATTATTTGAATCCGTTCCATTACCTAAGGGAATGACACCGGATGAAGCCATAGAAAAAATAGTTGACGCAATACGTTCATCTAAAGACCGTGCTTCAGCACTTACAGGATTAAAGAATTTATATAAGGGCATACCTGAAACAACTTGGGATGAAGTAGGTAAATTTGTAGATAACTTAGACCAGTTAGCTTACAAATATCATGAAATAAATAAAGCAGTTAAGGGTAAATACACTGATATTAAGCCAGAACAGTTCATTCCAAGGACTCAAGATCCAGGCTTAGCAGACAAGTTAACTAAATGGCTCAATGACATTGATGGAATAGATCATAGCCTCATAATCGATGACCTAAGTAGCCCTGCTGCTGTAAGAGGTTTTCTTGAAAACTCTGAGACTTTCATGAAGCTTGTAAAAACAGGTGAAGCTACTATAGAGACAGCAGCTCCAGCGATATCGAAACTATTTAACAGTTACAGATCGATAAAATCAGGAGCAGACGCAGCAGAAGAAGCCTTTGCTGTAATGGACGAAGCTAGCATATTCCAAAAACAATTAGAAACAAGCCATCACTTACGAGCGCGAACAGTCCTACCTGAAGTCAGGTCAGTAATCGAGATAAACCAGGTACTTTCAGATGTTTTACAGGCAGCAGGAGAACAACGAGTCGGTGCAGGAAAATTCAATAACCAAATAACTAAGTTCTATGACATAGATCCAGTTGATCAATGGCTACGGTATGCGCAAGACATGAGTTCAACGTATCTTCTTTACGATTTCTTTGGAGAACTAGAAAACTTAAAACTATTTGATTCAATAATCCCTGGAGCAGGGGCAGAAACGTATGCAAGACCTGCTGCAATCATGGGAAGAGTTACAGAATACGCTACTTCTAGCGGTAGGAAAGCTTTCAACTTTGAGATCGACGTACCATCATCGTATGCTTCAGGTAAGGTTCAAAAGAAAGCTTGGGACGTAAGCAATATTGATCAAGCAGAAGATTACCTACGAAACATGGACGGGTTAGAAGGTTATGAGGTTCAAAGAATAGGTGACAACCTGCACTTAATTGATAGAGATATATCAAAAGCAATCAATGAAGACATCCTCCCCGCAATAAATTCAGGTTATACATCCAATGCAATGGCTAACTACGTAAATGATTTCCAAACAGTATGGTCAGCCTATGCAACTGTCCCAGTAATTGGTGGTACTGGATACCACTCACGTAACTGGGGAGCCAACATGTTTATGATGGCAATAGCAGGCATGCGAAACCCTAAATACATAAGGGAAGCAATAGAACTACAACATGCTAACGCTGCTGTACATAAATTCATGAAGGAAAATTTCATCCTTAATTATAAAGATGCTTTAGAAGCATTAACTAAAGATGGAGGGATACTTTATAGCAACGGTCTTAAAAAAGCAGCAGATTTTAGAGGGGCAAAAGGTGCATTTAAAAAGAATCGACTAATGCAACTAAATAAAACAGGTGTATTAAACCAAGGTTTCTTCGCAGACATGGGCCGTGATCAAATATTTTTCACAGCGCAAGGATCGAGAAAAGGGGTAAAACAATTCTTAGTAGATAACCCAATAGTTAAAACAGGGCAGAAAATAGGTTCAGCAATCGAAGACAACTCGCGTATAGCACTATACCTAGACGGGTTAGACTCTAAAGGGCTCAATGTATTTGAATCAGCAAGCAGAGTACGAGATTTCCTTTTCGATTATGGTGACCTAACTGCAAAAGAACTTCAGATAAAGAGTAAATTGTCACGATTCTACACATTTATGAGGAAGAACGCTGATCTACAGTTTAGATTATTAGCTAGCCAACCAGGTTCCGTGCTTGCAATGCAACGAATGGTGCAATCATTTACATCAGGATTGTTCGGGGGCTCAGACCCAATGATAGACGTACCATTTGTCCCCGATTGGATTAAAGATTCAGGATGGTCAATGGTAAATAGGAATTTAGCAGCAGTTAGGTTCGAGACACCATACATTGCAGCTCTCGAAACAGTACAAAACATGTCTTCCCTACCACAACTTCTACCTTTTGCCAACAGGTTGATGCCTGAACAGTTACAACAAAAAGATTTTACTGAAAACTGGCGCAACACAACACAGTTATTAGCTGGTGGTATTCAATCAGCCATCACATATGCATACGATGAGTCCACAGGAAAGAGTACATTTAGTGGAGCGACTCTCAACCCTAATTGGCAGAGTGGTTTGCTCCGTTTCGTAGGAGCTGGTATGCCAGCAGTAATAAAGATGACTAGCATGCTTGAAAAATTCGGTATGTTTAATGCTCTGGGCATTGAGTCAATAGATACGGTAGCTTCTCACCAAGAAATAAAACAAGAATACGAAAACATGAGTCAAGCTGAAAAGTATTGGCTGCGAGCAATGAACGTATTCGGTGGTGTGCAAACATACATGCTTGATACTGACCAACAAATGAGGTTAGTAGCAGGGTTCCGAACAGAGTACAACAAGATACTTAAAGACATGCAAGAAATAGGTATTGACATACCTACGATGGACGAGCTAAGACTTGCAGGAAATTACGCAGAAGCTGACCAGTTCTTTTCATTACAACTTTACTCAGCAGATCCAGTAACAGCAGAACAACGAGCTGTTGGGGCAGAGGGTAGGAGAATAGGAACAGAACATTACGGAATCGACATGTACGAATCAGCCAAGTACGCAAAGAACGATGAAGAACGGTTAGAAGAAGTCGAAGTAGCACTCAAAATATTTACAAGCATGATCAATAGAGGACGAGGCGAAGAGTTCGGACTACCGTTAATACAACCTAGCGCTGACGATATACTTAGAATTGCGCTACAACATCCTTCCCTGGGAATTGGCAACGAAGAACTAGGCATACTAGGAATCGAACAATTCTACGACAACGTATTTATACCGGAGGAAGTTGAAGAAAAAAATATGCAAGCAGGTATTGCTAGAACAGTTTCTTTATTTGACATGCTAGGCATTGACCTCTCATACGTACAACAAATACGCCCCGTAATGAGCGAAGCAGAACGACTGTTCCGACAGGGGCATGAAATGGGTCTACCTACTGAGGCAGTCATTGGTTACATGTGGGAAGAGATGAGCAAAAGAGAACAGTTCACTATCTTTGGTCCCGAAGGAATGGAACACTGGGCGACTGGTAAAGGTGTAATGACACAAAAAGAAGCTGAAGAGATGAATAAAAAACTAAGCGACGCAGCTTTCAATTACATGGCCGTAGCATTCTCAATGGGACTACGACCCAAACCAAACGACGTACTATTCATGCTCATATACGGAACACAAGAACTAACGCAAGCACAAAGGGAAAGATTAGGACTACTCCCCGCACCAGTAATGCCTCAAGCTGAAGACCCCCGCACACAACAACTTAAAGACTTCCAAACATTAGTCACCGCAGAAGGTATGGCGCAACAAGGGTTCAGTCAGTATCTTCCACAGGGCTTTCGATAATTTCAGCTTCTATTTCCAGCACATCAATACGATCACGCCTAGCTTGCAACGTGCCAATAAGCTCACGAATAGTATTCGTAGCCTCAAGCACATGCGTATGTGTAGACTCAACCTCAACCTTAGAAGTACGAGATTCTCTAGCCTCACGCCTACGCTTCAAAGAACGATACTCTTTAATCATAGACGAATCACCAGCCACAGCCATCTCACGCATACGTCTTTCAACCTGATCAAACGCAGCTTCTTCAGCGTCAAGCATCTGATCAGCAAATTCGATATCACGTTTCTCATGCCGACGCAATGTTTGCATAGTGATACCAGCATCAGCGCAAGCTTCAGCCCTGGTTTTACCTGTAGCTATAGCCATAAGTAAAGTGCTACGAGTAGCTGGATTATCTAAAGCTATTTGTCTACTCATCAATCTCCCATTACCTGTTCATATTCTACTAGATAGACTCTTTTTTGTTTGCCATTGTTAAAGACACGTTCTTTCTTGGCATGCATATGATCCTCCAACCACCTGCCAAAAGCTGTATGTTTCTCAAAAGGTATAGGAAGCTTCGGACCCCAAGGGGCATTTTGAATACGCATTAGTTCCACAGTAGATATAGCAATGCGTTCTTCAAAGGAGAATACAGCTCGTTCATCAGACTCATAAGCCCAACGGATCAATTCAAGAATTGGATTCTCATCGGCAGCTACTTTAGCATCATGAATTATCAAGTCCCAATTAGGATCAGGAAGTTGCCAGTTCATATCTAAATCTAGTTGCAGGTACTCAACGAAATCACTTAACAAATCGTAACCATATTGTAATACTTTCAAATTATGTTGTTGCCTAGGAGCTAGCTCCTTAAAGTTACTGCTCTTAGGTAACTCAACCTTATTAGTATGACCATTAGCGTGTAACCATTTCAAGTAATGGTATCCAATAGATTGTTCCCACTCAAAGAAGTCTTTAGCTTCTTTGTTCTTACCTTCCATAGGTATATTAATAATAATACAACGATCAATATGGGACTTTTCAGATAACGTATCTTCTCCAGTGATAATGACAGGCACATCAGTTAAGATCTGAGTGACCTCAGCTCTGTTCCTATTCATAGACCCCTTAGTAGATACCTGACCAGTGTACGTATCACGTAACAACTGATCTAAAGTCTTCTTAGCATCATCTCTAGCACCAGGTCTGTACTCATCAAACCATATAGGGAAAGCATTAGAAGCCATAAAGTGTGCAGAGATAGCATAAGGTGTAGTTGTAGTAAGGTTAGAAGTTATCATAGAGCCACTAAATATGTAGTTCATTGTCATGGTTAAAGTAGTTTTACCAGACCCACTAGTACCAGATAAATGCAAGACAGGGAACTCTTTAAAGAGAGTACGTAATGGTGCAACAGCAAGCCAAGCCAGTATAGGAGTAGTAACTTCAAGCTTATGAAGGTCGATAAGGTTGCGTATTATATTTACGACTTGGGTAGGAGTGTGCCTATCAGGTAACTTTATAGAGTTGGTCTGACCCAGCATAAGCCCGCTATCTTTCTCAATGTAACGCCACTCTTGCTTACCTATAGAACCATCGGGCCAAACAAAATCGCCTCGATGTAATCCTGCTCTGGTCGTCATCCTTCCCACAGGTTTCAGTGTAGCCTGATCCAGTAGATAAGATCCTAGTTTCTGAGCATCTGTAGTGTTACCAAAGAACTGACGAGTATGACGTTGTGACCAATCAATAAGCTTCTGAACTGATCGGAACTCAATAGAAGTTAACGTGACCTTACGACCCGTCGGGAGTAACGAACCTTCCACAGCCCATGACTCAGAATCTTCACCGATAAGAAACCGTTCTATATCAATAGCCCAATTAGTTAGCTCTGTCCCGTGGGAACCATCAGCAGTTAAACGACGATAACAATTACCAACCTGAATAACTTTCTGAGGCTCACCAAAAGGCATCTGCCATTCACCAAAGACGTCCCTGATATCTTCTTCCTCCATATCAGCCACATCTTTATTATCTGGCAACGGTGTTAACGTCACAGTAGCTCCATGATCATACAACCACTGTGCTACTTGCGCCCTTCCAGAAGTACCTGCAGAATCCCCATCGAATACAATAGTTATATGGCGTTGATTCCATACAGAATCTTCATACACACCTAATAACTCTTGAACATTTTGGTTAGCACCTGGGAAGCCAACGACTACATACTCGTCACCATACAGGTAATCCATAACCCAAGTATCTGATTCACCTTCGCATATAACTATGGGATCATTGGTATATTTCAAACGATTCAACGTATACCTATTGGCATACAACGCCATCTTTGAACCAACACCAGCTCGTTTACCACCACTACGTGACAAAGTTTTATACCCTATGATGCTGTTATTAATATCGTAGTAAGGGACCCACACCATCTCGTTAGCCATGACATGAACATCAAAATGAGTTCGTAAATACCCGACAGGGGGCAAACAAGGGTGGGTCTTGGAGTAATAATGATGCCAGATTTGAGCTGCTGCATCATCATGATTAGGATTTGGCCACCTGAATTCACGTTGATTCATAGCAGCAGACGTATCATACTCAATGCCAGATGAAAGCTGAGTAGCATACAGCAGCCGTGCTAAATCGACAGCTTGATCAGTAGACCAGTTAGGTTCAAAGCGAAGTATTAAATCTATACCTGAACCTTGCCATCCTTCGGCAAAATCGCCAACCCTCCACTCTGAAGACCTACTCCTAAATACATCAAGTGAAGGGTTGGCGTCGTCCCTAAAGGGAGACACATAACTTAAGCGCAATCGCCCAATAATTTCAGGGTCATGACCAAAGTATGTGAGGACTTGAGCCGGATGCAGCTCCTTCCGTAGAGTTCTAGCATTCGCTTGATTAGCTACGGAATTCGCTACATCCGGTGTCATCAATCCCCCTTTAGAATTCTTCTACAGCTCCGTTATCAACAGCTATATATGTGCAACGTAGCCAAGGATCTCCACCATCTTGATTCTCTTCAAAGGTAGTGCGAACCTTAAGCTTAGCTCCCATTAAGGTTGACTCGATACGAGTCTCATCTGGATCTGATGCCCAGAAAGCTTCTGTAAGTACAGGAGATGCAGCTTCTAGCTTCGCGAATGCCATAGCATTTGCTCTACTATTAGCTGAGAAATACGTTCCATCCCAGAAACGTTCTCCGCTGTCTTCTCCACCTATGACTTCAAGCCATAAGTTTACGGAAGGATAACCATTCCGTGTTTCTCCGTTGCGTACCTCAACGACAACAACAGTGTATTCGCTACCCTCTTCGGGTTTCCACCGTTCCTGCGCTCCAGCACGCAAATTACTAAATGAAGGCATATGTTACCTCTCACTTTCTTCTCTTTATTTATTGAGACTTGTTATTATTTTTTCTATTGTAGGGTCTACAATATACCCTTTAGGGTACTCTTCTGCAATTTGCCATAAGCGACACTTCGCATCAATTAAATCAGTAGGTTCAAAGTACAACAGTTGACGCAACTTGTCATCCTTATCCCTCTGCATTTTCATATGACCATGTATATCTACTAAACCTGGCAATCGTTTCCTGATCTGTCCCTCCAGAAGCGGACGCATAAAATGAGCCTCCCGATCTGTAGCTGATATCAAACAAACGTTGATAGGTTTGTTAGCGCTGGGTTCAACGCATGACAATAAATCTTCACATTGCATGAGCATATGATTCAATACCCTGTTCCACGCATGAAACGTGAACTCAGCGTCTGGGTTAAATTTCTGGCCAGGCTGTTGTAATTCTCGTTTTAATTTCGTTTGGAAGAGAGTAAGGCTATCCATAGTAAATGTCTCAAATGGATGGTCACCCACCTTCAGGTAATCAATGAGAAACTGGAAGTCATCCTCTTCTTTAATTGGATAGACAACAGTTTCAGGTATGCTCTCTTGATCCCAGTCAGACCAGAGTTGTTTATACCCACCATATTTTGACTTGAAGGCTGCGCCTTCTACATCTGCCACTAAACGTGGACCTGGACCAGTCAACCCGAAGGCTGTTTTACCTGATCCAAAGACCCCATGAATGTGAAGATACACTTTTAAATCACTCATTAGTTCCTTTCTTATGATCGATTTCGATTACGTATTCCCAATCTTGGTTAGCACTTTTCGCCTCACATGCATCATAAAAGTTGCACATTGAGGGACAAGTCCAAGTAGGTGAAGGTAAGTGTACAACGTCATTACTTATTTGCCACATCAAATGATTAATTTCATCCTCAGCAATCTGAATTCTTTCAGAATCAAAACGCATTTGATTCAACTGAACATAAGGAGGCTTAGCTTTACCTCTGTCTTTGATCTTCTTGATACGAAGATGCCCACCAAAAGCAACAGGTCCATGCTTCGCCTCCATGATGATAGCCATTGCACGCATCTGCCAATCAGCATTCATCGGAGCTTGATCAACAGACGTACCAGTCTTATAATCAATGATCCCTATCTGGTTAGTGACCCGATCAAGTACAATAAGATCAGGACGACAGCGAAGCTCCCAACCCAAGTCAAGCATGTGAGCATAATCTTCCTCCATCGAAACAATTTCATAACGATCAAAGAACTTATCTTCCTCAAACCACAAGAATGTATTCAAAGCCATCGCTTTAGCATAAGGAACTATCTTTGTATAGATCTCAGTCTGAACAATTTCATTATCTGTATAAGCAGCTACCCAAGAATCAATCTCTCTACTAGCTACAGTAATAGCAGACATAGAACCACACTCAGGCTTCATAAAGGTAGGCAACCCCACCTCTATGAGATAGTGAACAAGAGAACCAAGGCACATAGCGTTAGCTTTCTTCGGCCCATCATATTCCCAACTGTCTTCACGCTGCCACTTAAACTTACGAGCGCATTGGCTATAAGCAACAAGCCCAGTAGCAGACACACTCATCTCTGCAGGGTCAAGACGTTCACCCTTATCATTAAACCTTTTAACTATCGTTAGCGACATACTTTTCCATATCTTCCCAAGCCTCACGATGCCCACACTCGGCACAAACATGGGTCTTATTATCTCTTCTACTTAACGCCACAAATGGGTGGTTCATTCGACCACCACATGCAGGGCAATAATTAAATTCAAACGTCATATCTCTCATCAACCCATTTCTTTAAACGATCATTCATCGCTATAACACAGTCATCATACTGATCATAAATAGTGCTACCTGCCATCACACAACTACTACTAGATGGTGAATCACCAGGAACATCCATCATCAAGGAATAAAAATACTCAAATCTGCCAGGCACTCCCTGAACAGGGCGCTTAACAACCTCAGCATTTACAATGAGCTTCTGCCCATGATCATGATCAAGAGTTTTCTTCATTGTTTCTTTTGGCATATCATTATATGAATACGGTTCTCTAGTTATTTCCATTTTAATTTCCTTTCTTTTTATTAGAACTTTTTATTTTTTTAAGGAATTATTTCAGGACTATTCCCTTTATCAGCTATACGTAATCGAGAATAGCCACGACAACTTTGACATTGCATCTGAACATACCGCATAGTCTTAGTCACTTTATATCCACGACGCATCATACGATTGCTACCACAAGTAGGGCAACCATCATGTTCTGTATACATATTAGTATTAGGATGGTTAGTCATCCAAGGACGCAAAGCTAAGTACACATCATAAAGAAGATTAATATCTTGCTTGTTGTACTTGACCATGATCTTCCAAGACTTAGGATCACCGCGCATGCAACCAGCCCAGGTTTTAAAGCCACCAGTATCAGTCTTCACACCAATGTCAAGGAACTTACCAAGACTATTTAAATGATTAGTAGTGAACTTAAAATACTTACGAGCTACTTTCAGCGTATCAACAGAACTAACAGGGGAAGCAGGTCCAAGCCCGTGCTTCACAAACCTAGCGTTAGCTTTCTTGTAATCAAAAGCATCTCCATTATGAGCAACAATTACATCAGCCTCATCAAATAATTCATGCAACTTTTTAACTACATGGTAATCATTCTCAGGATCTTCAGCATAAGCCTTCTTAAAGTCAGGCAAAGCACAAGCATTCACTCGCTTCTGATGACCCCAACGCCAAGCAAAACATAACATGTACCACTCACGCTCATGCGCTATGACATCTTGTTGATAGTGACCCCATACATACGATAGGTTAGGGGCCGTTTCTATGTCATAGAACAATATCTTCACGTTACAGTTTAATCATCTTCTGCCAGTGTACGCAATCTTACTATAGGCCAACAAAAATCTCGACCATCATACTCCTCCATAAGATCATGAAAGAGACTCTCATCTTCATAAGCATGAGCTTGATGATTCTCACAGTACCTATCAGTACAATAGCCCTGGTCAATGCCGTATCGAAGCCAAGCTCCGAACGTCATATTCTTTCTTACCATCTATCACTCA
>Ga0098041_1000460_pt1 | contig 16508 bp, 12 predicted proteins | sample 8_EtaG_FD_77066 | JGI IMG/M metagenome (GOLD analysis project Ga0098041, IMG submission 77066) | Marine viral communities from the Subarctic Pacific Ocean - 8_ETSP_OMZ_AT15162 metaG | ecosystem: Environmental > Aquatic > Marine > Oceanic | place: Pacific Ocean | collected 2015-01-08
ACGAAGGTAATAAAGTACATAAACTTAAGCTAGATGGTTCTGCTCAACAGATTCAAGAAGCCGATGACACAGGAAACGTAGTAATAGTAATTAATAATTTATCTGCATCAAATCTTCTTTATGTACATAACACGAGTGGTAACTCAGAAGCTAATACAAGAATAGCTACAATAGGAACTGGAGAATTTGCAGTGATACCGAGCAATGGTGCTGCGGATATATATGTTACAGGTACTTCAGCTCAGTATGTAGAATACATGAGTTTCGCAAAAGCTTAAGATATGAGTAAGTTATTAGCAAAACTTTTCGGTGGTGCCGGTGGTGGTATTGTTGAAAAGATTAGTGGAGTAGTAGATAAATTCGTACGCACTAAAGATGAAAAGGCAGAATTTGAAAAACAAATGACTGAAATCCTCATAGAAGCAGAAGCGGCTATGCAAAAGAATGTTACCGAAAGGTGGAAAGCAGATTTAGAGCACGGAAACTGGTTAACGCGTTCAGTTCGTCCTCTCGTACTCATATTCCTTATAGTGGCGACCGTGCTCATGGTATTTATTGATAGTGGATCATTACAATTTGAAGTAGAAGCCAAATGGGTGGATTTACTTCAATTAGTACTTATGACTACTATTGGTGCTTATTTTGGTGGTCGTAGTGTTGAAAAATATAACAAACTTAAAAACGGAAAATAATGCCTAAGATTAAAAATATAGCTGTAGATCAAGTTATTCATGGAACAGACAAACTTCTTGGATCAGATCAAGGTTCGACAACTAGAAACTATCAAGTAAAAGATATTGCAGCCTGGATGGATGCTACAAATGCTGTTGGATCATCTATAAGATTTGCTTGGCAATATATGAGTACTGCAGATGGATGTGGGGAGTTTTCATCAGATAGTTCTGCTTGGGCAAGTATTACAAGTATAACAGTAAGTAAATATCATTATGATAATTGTAGTGATATTATGGCTCCAGATGCTTTAAATGTATTAGCAAATAGAGACATAGTTATAGTAGAATTAAATGATCGTAATATATGGGGTGCATATTGGGTAAGTAATATAGCTGTTAATAGTAGTAATAGTGATTTTTATGATTTAACATTAACATATAAAACACATAAAGGAACTCCATCAACAGGATTAGTTTATGCTATTCAAGATATAGCTTCTGATGGTTTATTCCAAGGTACTGTTTTAGTAACAAAAAATTTACGTAGAACTGTAACAACTGTTACTCATTCTACCAATACACATACTTGTGATTTAAGTTTAAATGATAATTTTATTATAAATGCTAACGCTGCTACAAATACCATAGCTTTAACTATTACCTCTGATAATGTTGGACAATCTGGTAATATAATAATTAATAACGCTTCTTCTGGTACCGTAGCTTTTGCTGCATTACCTAGTTATATGCACACTCCTTCTGGAGCAACAGTGAATTTTGTAACTGGTAATAGCAAGTCATCAGTACTATCATATATTGTTTTAGCAACAAATAAAGTATTTGTAAATTATATTGGTGACTTCTCTTAAAAAAAATGACACATGGCAAAATGGTTAGGATTCTGGAAAAAAGACTGGTGGACAAAAAGTACAGCTGCATCAACAGCTACTACAGCGTCTACTAGTACTCAATGGGCTACCTCAAAATCCACAACCACAACCTTTAATACTAGTACCAATACCACAACGTCTTTTAATACATCTACAACTACTACTACAGTTTTTAATACTAGTACAATAACTAGTAAATCAACTAATACTGTAGTATCTACAAGTAAAAGTACTACAACTACGTATGAGACTAGTAAAAGTACAAGTACAGTATATAACACTGCGACAAACACTACGACAGAGTATACTACAGCTTGGGCAACAAACAAAAACACTAGCACAGCTTATAATACTACAACAGCTACCACCACAACATTCAACACATCTACAACAACTGTAGTAGAAACTTCAAAAGCAACCGCCACAGTTGTATCTACTAGCAAGTCCACAAACACAACGTGGAGCACCAGTAAAAGTACTACTACTACCTACAACACAAGTACTAACACAACCACTACATATAATACTTCTACTAGCACTGTTGTTGAAACTACTAAATCAACAACTACTACGTATAATACTGATCGAAGTACAAATACTGTTTATAATACAACAAAAAGTACTACAACCACTTGGAATACTAGTACTGCTACTACAACAACTTATAACACTAGTACCACAACTGTTGTTAGTACATCTAAAGCAACTGCAACTGTGGTTGAAACTAGCAAGTCTACGACTACAACATTTAATACTAGTACAGCAACTACTACTACTTTTAACACTTCAACAGCAACCACTACCACATACAATACTAGTACTACAACTGTAATAAGTACTAATAAAGCCACTGCTACGGTAGTATCTACTAGCAAATCAACATCTACAGAATTTAATACTTCTACTACTACTACCACCACGTATAATACAAGTACTAATACAATAACTACTTATACTACTACATGGAACACAAGTACTAGTACAACCACTGTATATAATACTAGCACAAATACAACCACTATTTTTAATACTACCTTTAATACTAGCACAAATACAACCACTACGTTCAATACGACAACTGCAACTACAACAACGTATAATACTAGTACGAGTACAGTAGTATCAACTAGTAAAGCTACAGCAACAGTAGTAAGTACGAGTAAATCTACCACAACAACATATGAAACTAGTAAGAACACTACTACTACATATGAAACTAGTAAATCTACTACTACAACGTTTAATACCGCTACAACAACTGTTATTTCTACAAGTAAAGCAACAGCAACGGTTGTATCTACATCTAAAAGTACAAGTACAGCATGGAGCACTAGTAAATCCACGACAACTACTTTTAACACAAGTACTGATACAACAACTACATACAACACCGCTACATCAACAGTTGTTGAGACTAATAAAAGTACTAATACTGTTGTTTCTACAAGTAAGTCAACTACTACAACGTTTAACACTAGCACAGCAACAACTACAACTTTTAATACTAGTACCAGTACTACAACCACATATAATACTAGTACGTCTACAGTAGTAGAAACTTCAAAATCCACCACGACAACCTATAATACCGATCGAAGCACTAATACGACTTATAACACTACAAAGTCAACTACTACAACTTGGGAAACTAGTAAAAATACCACAACTACGTATAATACCCAAACTACTACAGTTGTATCGACTAGTAAAACTACAGCGACAGTAGTATCTACTAGTAAAAGTACAACAACCGCTTATGAAACTAATAAGAATACTACTACAACTTATAACACATCTACCGCCACAACTACTACATACAATACTCAAAAAGGTACAATTACAGTATATAATACTTCCACTAGTACGGTAGTAAGCACAAGTAAAAACACAAATACAACGTGGCAAACTAGTAAATCAACCACAACAACATTTAATACTAGTACAGATACGACGACAACGTTTAATACAACTACAGCAACAACAACTGTTTATAATACAAGTACAGATACAGTGGTTAGTACAAATAAATCAACAACCACCACTTGGAGTACTAATAAAAATACCACTACTACATTTAATACCACCACTGCTACAACTACAACTTTTAATACCACCACCGCAACTACAACAACTTACAATACAGCGACAACAACTGTAGTAAGCACTAGTAAAGCAACTACCACAACATATGAGACTAGTAAATCTACATCAACAGTGGTGTCTACTAGTAAGACAACTAGCTCAGTATTTAATACAAGTACAAACACAGAGACGACTTATAATACCTCTACTGCTACAACAACGACTTATAATACAAGTACTACTACTACTGTTAGTACATCTAAAAGCACAACCACAACGTTTAATACAAGTACTAGTACGACTTATAACACTAGTACTACAACAAATATTAATACAAGTACTCAATATAATACGTCAACAAATACAACGACAACTTTTAACACTAGTACTAATACCACTACCACGTATAATACAAGTACAACAACGGTTGTTAGTACTAGCAAGTCAACTACTACAACCTACGAAACAAGCAAATCAACAACTACAACATGGAGTACTAATAAAAACACTACTACTACATTTAACACTAGTACGTCAACAACAACAACCTATAATACAGCCACTAGCACAGTAGTTGAAACAAGTAAAACCACTACAACTACTTATAATACTAGTAGATCAACCAATACTACATATAATACTCAAAAAACAACATCTACTACATGGAGTACTAGTAAGAATACAACAACTACATATAATACAGCTACAACAACAGTTGTAAGTACATCTAAAGCAACAGCTACAGTCGTAAGTACTAGTAAATCAACTAACACAGTTGTTTCTACAAGTAAAAATACTTCAACAACCTTTAACACCACTACTGCAACTACGACCACATACAATACTTCAACTAATACCACCACAACTTACAACACTGCTACAACAACAGTTGTTTCTACAAGTAAAAATACTAATACAACTTGGGGTACAAGTAAATCTACTAATACTGTATTTAATACTTCAACAGCAACAACCACTACATATAATACTTCAACTGATACAACAACTACGTATAATACAGCAACGTCTACTGTAGTAGAAACTTCAAAATCTACTAACACAATTGTTTCTACAAGTAAGAGTACTTCCACCACCTTTAATACTACCACAAGCACAACAACCGTGTATAACACAAGTACAGATACTACAACCACATATAATACTGCTACAACAACATCATGGGGCACTCTTAGGAGTACAGATGAAACTTCATCAACAACTAAGTCGACAACAACGGCGTATAATACAAGTACTAGTACATTGACTTCAACAGCATATAACACAACTAAATCTACCACAACTACTTGGAGTACTAGCAAGAATACTACTACTACGTGGAATACTAGTACACTCACAACTAAGGCAACAACAACCAATTATAATACAAGTACCTCTACTACCACAACAACAACATATAATACTTCTACAACTACAGCTTATAATACGTCAACAAGCACTAGTACAAATACCGTGGTAAGCACTAGTACGTTATACAGTAAAACAACTAATACTACAACTCAATATAATACAAGTACAACTACTAATACTACTACAACGTATAATACAAGTACTGTAACAAACAGAAATACAACTACATCTTGGAGTACCGCATATAATACCTCCACATCAACAGAAACCACTACTACTTATAACACAAGTACTGACACCACTAGAAGCACAACTACAACTTGGACTACCGCATATAATACCGCTACTCAGACTTCAAAATCTACAACTACAACTTGGAGCACCGCATATAATACTACCACCACCACTGTATTTAACACCTCTACAACCACTGCATATAATACCTCTACTACTACAACTTTTTTAACCCAAACAATATATACTACATCGTGGAATGTTAACACAACCACTACGTATAATACAACAACTTCAACATTAACCACTTTTTCTACTGCGTATACAACAACTTATAATACACATTATGTTTCGTATTATAATACTAGTACACAAACTCAAACAGATGGAGGCGGTGGAGATTGTTTTAGAGGATGTCAATAATAAATAATTAACTATGGCACATAGATTTAGAGATTCATATTTAGCAGCTAACTTAACATTTACAGATGATAAGATAACATATCATTGTCCAGAATTAAATGATACTAGAGAGATAATGATGTCTTGGGAACAACCTATTATGGAAAAAATGGCAGAAGTTGCTGTAGCCGCGGGAGATCATGTGTTAGAGTGTGGTTTCGGAATGGGTATATTATCTACTGCTGTTCAAGCTAGAAACCCTGCTTCACATACTATAGTTGAATGCCATCCGGAAATAATAGTAAAATTAAAAGCGTGGGCAGCTGATAAATCTAATGTAATTATTAAGGAAGGTAAGTGGATAGATTTATTATCTGAAGAAACAACTAGATATGACGCAATATTAATGGATACATATGTAGATGATGATTTACATAAAGATTTTAGATATTTTTGTAAACAAAAAGCGAATAGTACATGTAAAATTAGTTGGTGGAATTTTAGTGGTGGAACAACAGACGAATGGATGATGTTTTATTGGGATAATGTATCTTTCACTGAGGTAGCTGTAGATCCTGTAGAGAACACTTATTATAATAGAGATAAATATTATGTACCTTTATATACACTTACTAGAACAGAGGGTTTTGGTGTTAAAGCTGGTTCTGTAATATATGATAGTGATTCTAGTAGCGTTGATATTAAATATACTCCTAACTATGAAAGTAGCGTACTTTCTTGTGCGGATCCTTCTAATCCTAGTTTAGAACTTAAATCAGGAGTTGAATGTAGGGTTATGAAATGTCAAGGTGTATTTACATTAAACACTAATTTAATAAGCGGTAGTGCTAAACTACCCATGGTAGTAAAAAGAAATAATAATTGGATCGATGTAGTTTTAAAAGACGTTGTGGCTGGTGATATTTTATACACCTTAGATGGGGAAGTAGAAGTAACAAGTAATAATTTTGATAATTCTGAAAACAATGAAGTTCATGTTATATATGAGATACAATCAGATTTCAATTATTTTGTAAATAAAGTATTAATAAGAAAATCAATAAGTAATGCATAGTATATCATTAAATCCTCTTGGTAGTTTTTTCGATATTTGGCGTAGAATTCTAACGCCACACATACTGTATATTATTAATACTACAACTACTACAACTTGGCAAACAACTCAAAATACATATAGATTAACAAATCGTGGTACTACTAAAAATACTAATAGAAACACAGACACAACTTGGAGTACATCAAAAAGTACCTCTACTGGTACCTCAAGACAAACACATAGAGATACTTCAACATCAAGTAGTACTGTTATCTCAACTAATCACGTTACTACGTGGGCTACTAGTAGAACCACTGTATATAATACAAGTACAGATACTTCAAGAACTACAACTACATCTTGGAATACTGCATATAATACTACCACTGAGACGCAGAGATCTACAACTACAACTTGGAGTACTGCGTATGAAACAGACAAAACAACTAATACAACAACTACATATAATACAAGTACTACAACTAGCAAAACTACTAACACAGATTACACTACTACTTATAATACAGCTACTAGTACAACTACTACAACCACGTATAATACATCTACTACAACAACAACTACTACACAATATACTACTAATTGGAATACAAGTACGGCTACTAATACCACAACAGCTTATAATACGTCAACTACCACCCAAATTCAAGAAACTGATAAAAGTACTAATACAACAACTACATATAATACATCTACCTCAACAACAACTGAGTATACAACGACTTGGAGTACTTCAAAAAATACTACAACTACATGGAATACAAGTACAACTACTACCACTACATACAATACCTCAACCAATACATTAACTACAACAGCTTATAATACAAGTACTAGTACAACTACAGAATATAATACCACCACAGCAACTACTACTAGATACAATACTTCTACAAGTACAGTTGTGGAAACTAGTAAAACAACATCTACCGTTGTATCCACAAGTAAGTCTACTAATACAACGTGGAGTACAAGTAAAAATACTACAACCACTTATAATACAACAACAGCAACTACTACTACTTATAACACATCTACTTCAACAGTTGTTCAAACGAGTAAAGCCACTGCTACTGTAGTAAGTACGAGTAAAAGCACCACAACTACGTGGTCTACAAACAAGAATACTACAACATCATACAATACAACAACAGCCACTTCAACTACGTACAACACTAGTACATCAACTGTAGTTAGTACTAGTAAAGCAACCGCTACAGTTGTATCAACTAGTAAATCTACGAATACTGTTGTATCTACTAGTAAAAATACATCTACAACATACAATACTCAAACAGCTACAACAACAACTTATAATACCTCTACAAATACTACGACTACATATAATACATCAACATCTACAGTAGTTAGTACAAGTAAATCAACTAGCACAGTATTTAATACGTCAACAGACACTACTACGGTATATAATACTGCTAGGAGTACAAACACAACATATAATACAACTAAAGATACTACTACTACGTATAATACTTCTACGAGCACTGTGGTTAGTACATCCAAAAGTACTACTACTACGTGGAGTACTTCAAAGTCTACCACTACTACATGGAATACTAGTACAGCTACGACAACTACTTATAATACGTCTACTAACACAACAACGACTTATAATACATCTACAAGCACGGTAGTATCTACGAGTAAAGCCACTGCAACTGTAGTGTCCACTAATAAAACAACAACAACAACATATAATACTAGTACTAATACCGAGACTACAATGAGTACTAGTTTTGCGACTTCAACTACTACTGTAGTTAGTACATCTAAAAATACTACAACAACTTATAATACAGCTACTAGTACTGTTGTCTCAACAAATAAGAATACTACGACTACATATAACACTAGTACCGCAACAGCTACGGTAGTATCAACAAGTAAAAACACAACTACTACATATAATACTAGTACTGCAACCACAACAACGTATAACACATCCACTAATACTACTACCACTTATAATACTTCTACTTCTACAGTTGTATCGACAAGTAAATCAACAAATACTATTGTAGAAACTAGTAAATCTACTAATACAACTTGGAGCACTAGTAAGTCTACGAATACTGTTTATAACACCTCAACTAATACCACTACAACTTATAATACGAGTACAAGTACGGTTGTTTCAACAAGTAAATCAACTAACACAACTTGGTCTACTAGCAAAAGTACTGCTACTAGTTGGAGTACTAGTAAGTCAACTACTACTGCATTTAATACTACAACTGCAACTACTACCACTTATAATACATCTACAAGTACTGTTGTTGAAACAGATAAAGGTACTACTACTACATATGAAACATCTAAATCAACTAATACAGTAGTATCCACTAGTAAATCTACAAATACTGTTTATAATACTTCAACTAACACGACAACTACTTATAATACATCTACTAACACTACGACTACTTATAACACTAGTACCAACACTGTAGTAGAAACTACTAAATCAACTAGTACTGCGTTTAACACATCTACAACAACTACAACTGTTTATAACACGTCAAGAAGTACTGATACAACATATAATACTACTAAAAATACTACTACAACATATAATACATCAACTACGACAGTGGTATCTACTAGTAAATCAACAACAACAACTTACGAAACTAGTAAGTCAACTACAACAGCGTGGAGCACTAATAAGTCAACTACAACCACTTATAATACTCAAACCGCTACTACGACAACCTATAATACTAGTACATCTACTGTTGTTCAAACTAGCAAGTCAACAGCTACAGTGGTGTCTACTAGTAAAAACACAACGACTACATTTAATACAAGTACAGCTACTAATACTGTTTACAATACTAGTACTAACACCACAACTACTTACAACACTAGTACAAGTACAGTTGTAGAAACTAGTAAGAGTACAACGACTACATATGAAACAACTAAATCTACATCTACTACCTTTAATACAAGTACATCAACAACTACAACGTATAATACATCTACTAATACCACGACAACGTATAATACCTCTACTGACACAGTGGTTAGTACGAGTAAAAGTACAAACACGGTAGTATCAACAAGTAAAACTACTAGCACAACTTATAACACTAGTACGAGTACTGAAAAATTAACTGCTACTGTTGTAAGTACTAGTAAGAATACTACGACAACTTTTAATACATCTAAAGATACAACAAGATCTACAGCAACTGTAGTAGAAACAAGCAAGAGTACAGCTACTACATGGCAAACTAGTAAAAATACTACTACTACTTATAATACTAGTACAGATACCACTACGACATATAATACTTCAACTAGTACTGTAGTTGAGACTAGTAAAAGTACAAATACATCTTGGAGTACTAGTAAATCTACTACAACGACATGGAGTACTAATAAAAGTACTACTACTACGTATAATACATCTACTGATACCACTACAACTTATAATACGAGTACAACCACTGTGGTTCAAACAAGTAAAAATACTACTACGGCATATAATACCTCTACAACAACAACTACAGTTTATAATACAAATAGAAGTACAGACACAACATATAATACAACAAAAAGTACCACAACTACTTATAATACTTCTACTAGTACAGTGGTAGAAACCACTAAGAGTACAACTACAACGTATGAGACAAGTAAAAGTACCACAACAACATTTAATACAACAACTGCTACAACAACCACGTTTAACACGTCTACTAATACTACTACAACATATAATACTAGTACTAGCACCGTGGTTAGTACAAGTAAAAACACTAATACAGTATATAATACAACCACAGCAACAAGCACTGTATTTAATACTAGTACATTAACATCAAAAGCAACATCAACTGTTGTATCAACGAGCAAGAGTACTACAACTGCTTATAACACTAGTACTAGTACTACAACAACATATAACACACAAACATCAACAACAACAGCATATACTACCACGTGGTCTACTAATAAAGGTACTTCGACGACTTGGACTACAAGTAAATCAACTTCTACTTCGTGGTCTACTAGTAAAAGTACTACAACAGCATTTAACACAAGTACAACCACAACAACAGCATATACTACAACTACTACAGTGAATACAACTAGGTGGTGGTATAGTGGAGCATATGTAAAAGATTATTCTACAGAAAGACAAGATTTCACAAATAGAGAACCACTTGATGGTGAAACTAGCATGGCATAAGTAGAAAACACAAAAAATGTGTGATAATATATAGTAATAACAATTAAATTTAATAATATGCAAATGTTTAATAAAAAAGAGCTGGACGGTAGAATCGGACCACTCAAGAAGAATAAAAAACTATACGACTTAGAACCAGTTGAAGGTTATTTAATAAGAAAGTGTAGTGAACTAGGTTTAGAAACTAGTTACGACGTAATGGCTGACGAAATGCCTTACTTTAAAACTATGGCTTATACTGAGTTCGCAACTAATTTTTACATGCAGCCATTAAACACTAAGCTTAGAAATGAGCAGATGTTAGATGCTTGGCATGATGATGTTAAGGACGTAGATGATTGGACAGATCATTTGGTAGAAAATATTTTATCTAAAAATGCTAATAAATATCAAGGTAGAAAAGAATCATTTGAGAAATATCCTCCAAAAGATTATTTAGTAGTATTACCAGGTTCAAATAAAGTTAAAACTAATGTTTGTTTGAATAGATTAAAACAAATATCAAAATCTCACGGTAATAACGTATATTTTAAACCACATCCCATTACAACACATCAAATTATTGGTGAATTAAAGGATTTTTTTGGTGAAGAAAATATATTACCTAGAGATGTAGATATGTATCATTATTTACAAAAAGCAAAACATGTCTACACAACTCATATTAGTGAAAGTGCTATTTATGCTGCGGTTTTAGGTAAAACAATATCACCAATAGATACTTGGAATAGTATACAACAAGGTTCATTTGCTTGTATAAATAATTATTTGTTTGATAATCAACATAGGATAAAAGAATTTATAAATAAGTGTTTTTCTAGTCCAAAATCTGGTATTATAAATCCAAAAGTAGATAAAGATTGGAGAGAAAAAGTTGATAAATATCTCGATTATATATGTACAAAAAGAGATAAATATAAAAACTGGTTTATTGTAGTAAATAAAAAGAAAGCAGTTAAAAAATAAAAAACATTAAAAAGCGTGACAATTGCGTGATAATATAAAAGTGAATTAAAATTTAATAAAATGGCAAAAAATAAAATAAAACCTACTAAAATAACACAAGAAGAACTTATTGAGTTACAAGGAACAGTTAAAGCAATCAATAACATTCAAATGGATTTAGGTAGTATAGAAGTACAAAAAGCACAAATGATAGGTGCTGCGCTTAAATTTAGAGATAAATTAAGTGAAAAACAAAATAATTTAAAAGAAAAATATGGTAATGTTAATATTGATATTACCGATGGATCTATAAAACCTGCAGAAGATGGCGAAGTTAATAAGAAAAATTAGTATCGGTAGAGACTATAAAAATGAAGCGATGCATTATTCCGTAGGACAAGAAGTGTATGGTGGACATACAATATGCGATATCGTAGAAAATGACGATAAATATAGTGTTTTTATATCAAAAAAAGATGATGTAATGCCTTGGAAAGATTTTAACAAAAACATGGCTATATCAGTTGAATATAATCTAGAGTATTAATGAAGAGCACGTTTTATTTTTTAATAAAACCTAAAGCGAAGCGATACAATAATACTAAAAAGATAGGAGATAAAGAATTAATTTTAAACTCTGAAATATTCGATCATAAGTATATAAGTAGAGAAGCTATAGTTGTAGGTTTACCAGCTGAGTTTGAAACTGAAATAAAAGAGGGTTATGAGATTATAGTTCATCATAACGTTTTTAGAAGATGGCACAATGCTAGAGGTCAAGAAAAGAATTCTAGTAATTTTATATCAGAAGATTTATATAAAGTAAGTTTAGATCAAATCTTTGCATACAAAAAGTGCTCATGTAACAATAAGTGGAAAGCTTTAAAAGGATATTCGTTTATTAAACCAATACAAAATGAAGTTGGTTTAGAAGCTAAGCAAATAGGTATTATAAAGTATTCTGATGGTAGTTTCAAAAAAGGAGAATTAGTAGGATATAATCCAGCTGGAGAATATGAGTTTATTATAAATAATAATAGGCTTTATCGAGTGAATAATAAATTTATTGAAATTAAATATGAATATCAAGGAAAAGAAAAAGAATATAATCCAAGCTGGTTACAAAGCAGTTGAGGAGTTAGTTAAAGTTGCTAAAGAACCTATTGTTGATAGTGGAGATGATATAACAGCAGATAGATTAAAAAATGCTGCAGCAACAAAGAAATTAGCTATATTTGATGCTTTTGAAATATTAACTCGTATACAAGAAGAAGAAGCTATACTAAATAACAAGCCTTTAAAAAAAGAAGAAGAGAAGTCATTTAGTGGTTTTGCAGAACGAAGATCTAAGTAATGTATAAACAAACTTTATATAAGGTTATACAACCTGTTAAAATAAACACTATAAAAAGACTAAATAAGTCTAAAAAGTGGAAATATGGTTATAATAAAGAAAACGATATTATAGTTATAAGTAAAACAGGTCAAATAGGTGATATATATGAGATACAAAATCTCAAAGTAGCATTACCACCAACATATAAGAACATTAAAAAGTTTGATAATGACAAATGGCAGGTAACTGAGCAACCTAAAGCATTAAAAAGAATTAAAACTATATTTGATTGGAAAGAATATCCTAATGATTTTAAAAATCAATATATAGATTATATAGAAGAAGAGTTTAGAAGAAGAGAAGAAGGATTCTGGTATTATAACAAAGGTGTACCAACATATATAACAGGTACTCATTATATGTACTTACAATGGAGTAAAATTGATGTAGGTAAACCAGATTTTAGAGAAGCAAATAGAATATTTTATATCTTTTGGGAAGCATGTAAAGCAGATACTAGATGTTATGGAATGTGTTATTTAAAGAATAGACGTTCTGGTTTTTCTTTCATGGCTTCAGGGGAAATAGTTAATTTAGCCACTATCTCAAGTGATTCAAGATATGGTATTTTATCTAAAACAGGTGCTGATGCTAAAAAGATGTTTACTGATAAGGTTGTACCAATTTCAGTTAATTATCCATTTTTCTTTAAACCGATTCAAGACGGTATGGATCGACCTAAAACAGAACTAGCATATAGAGTACCAGCTAGTAAATTGACTAGAAGAAAAATAACTAGTAATGAAAAACTAGAAGAATTACAAGGGTTAGATACAACTATTGATTGGAAGAACACAGGAGATAACAGTTATGATGGTGAAAAGCTAAAATTATTAGCACATGATGAAAGTGGTAAATGGGAAAGACCAGATAATATATTAAATAACTGGAGAGTAACAAAAACCACATTAAGACTTGGTAGTAGAATTATAGGAAAATGTATGATGGGATCTACTTCTAATGCTTTAGATAAAGGTGGTGATAATTTTAAAAAACTATATAACAACTCAGATGTCACAAGAAGAAACCGCAATGGACAGACTAGCTCGGGATTATATAGTTTGTTCATACCTATGGAATGGAACTACGAGGGATTCATTGATTCTTATGGACACCCTGTATTCGATACACCAGAAACAGAAATTGAGGGACCGTTTGGGGATTACATAACAACAGGTATAATAGAACATTGGCAAAATGAAGCTGATGGTTTAAAGAATGATCAAGATGCTTTAAATGAATTCTATCGTCAATTTCCAAGAACTGAAGAACATGCTTTCAGAGACGAAACAAAAGGAAGTATATTTAATTTAGTAAGAATATACGAGCAAATAGATTGGAATGATATAAATCCAAATCCAATAACTGGTAGTTTTGGATGGGAGAATGGTATAAAAGATTCTAAAGTTAAATTCTATCCTGATCCTACAGGAAGATTTAATATATCTTGGGTACCACAATTAAATTTACAAAATAATTATATAACTAAAAATGGTATTAAATATCCAGGTAATGAGCACATAGGTGCTTTTGGATGTGATAGTTATGATATATCAGGAACAGTGGATAACCAAGGTTCTAAAGGAGCTTTACATGGATTAACAAAGTTTTCCATGGAAGATGCTCCACCTAACACGTTTTTTTTAGAATATATAGCTAGACCTCAAACGGCTGAGATGTTTTTTGAAGATGTACTAATGGCATTAGTATTTTATGGTATGCCTTTATTATGTGAGAATAATAAGCCAAGGTTGTTATATTATTTAAAAAGAAGAGGTTATAGAGGTTTTTCTATGAATAGACCTGATAAACTATGGAACAAATTATCTGTAGCTGAAAAAGAAGTAGGTGGAATACCTAATTCAAGTGAAGATATAAAACAATCTCACGCTGCTGCTATAGAAAGTTATATATAGAAACACGTTGGAGTTATCGAAGAAGGTATTTACGGTAATATAAATTTTAATTCAACGTTAAATGATTGGGCTAGATTTGATATTAATAATAGAACAAAGTTTGATGCTACTATTAGTTCAGGTTTAGCTATAATGGCTTGTAATAAAAATTTATATAGACCAAGACCAGAAAGAGGTAAAGCAACTGTAAATTTTGGTTTTACAAAATACAATAATAAAGGTATGTTATCAAAAGTAATAAATAATGAAAGTTAAAACACCAACAAAATCTAGTTTTCCAAGTCAGGCAGTGCCGGACGTAGATAAATCTAGTCAAGAATATGGTCTCCAAGTTGGTAAGGCTATAGAAGCGGAATGGTTTAGCAGTGATAACGGTAGTGATAGGTTCTATGATACACAACTTCGCTATCACGAATTACGACTATATGCACGTGGAGAACAATCAATACAAAAATATAAAGATGAATTATCTATAAACGGTGATTTGTCTTATCTTAATTTAGACTGGAAACCAGTACCTATTATACCTAAATTTGTAGATATAGTAGTTAATGGTATCAATGAGAGATTGTATGATATAAAAGCTTTCTCTATTGATCCAGCATCAGCGAAAAGAAGAACAGATTACATAGAAGGTATATTAGAAGATATGAATTTAAAATCTTTTAAAAATAATGTTCAAGCTGCTACTGGTATAAATACTTTTAAAAATGACCCAATGAATCTTCCAGAAGATGATGAAGAATTGTCGGTTCATATGCAATTAGAATATAAACAATCTATTGAAATAGCAGAAGAAGAAGCTATATCCAATGTAATGAATCTAAATGATTATGATTTATTAAAGAAACGTTTAGATTATGATCTAACTGTTTTAGGTATGGCTTGTGTTAAAAATGGTTTTAATACTGCTGAAGGAATAAAAATAAATTATGTAGATCCCGTTAATATTGTACACTCTTATAGTGAATCACCTTATTTTGATGATTTATGGTATGTTGGTGAAATAGAAAGAGTACAAATAAAAGATCTTAAAAAACAATTTCCAGAAATAACAACTGAGCAAATTGATGATATAGAAAGTAAATATCAAACTCACGTATCGGATAAATATAATTATTACCAAAGACAAACTAATCAAAATAAAGGATATGTTAATATTCTTCGTTTTGAATATAAAACTTTTAATGATCAAGTTTATAAATTAAAGAAAGGTTCTAGTGGTGGAGATAAAGCTTTGAAAAAAGATAGTACATTTAATCCACCTAAAGATGAAAGAGCTAGATTTCAAAGAGTAAAAAGATCTA
>Ga0098041_1000462_pt1 | contig 16445 bp, 18 predicted proteins | sample 8_EtaG_FD_77066 | JGI IMG/M metagenome (GOLD analysis project Ga0098041, IMG submission 77066) | Marine viral communities from the Subarctic Pacific Ocean - 8_ETSP_OMZ_AT15162 metaG | ecosystem: Environmental > Aquatic > Marine > Oceanic | place: Pacific Ocean | collected 2015-01-08
CCGTATAGATACTGATTGGTTGTGTAGTAAGCACTGCGTGTCTGTCCACCGCTCTCAGCCATGAACATGACTCCGCTGGGGTTAGAGTCAAAAGATGTTTCAAAACCCGGTTGGGTTCCTGCTTCGGACTTCTCTACATCCATCTTTCCACCGCATCCCATTTTCATGCATCCCATCTTGTTCTTCTCTTCACCACATTCAGGGCATATTTTGTTACCCTTATCTACGTCCATTTTACCACCGCATCCCATTTTCATGCAACCCATCTTGTATCCCATCTTATCCATTTTCTCACCACAAGTTGGACACTTTTCATCACACTTGCAGTCATGACCCTTTCCTTCACATTCAGGGCAATCTTTTGCTTTTGCCTTCTCATCTTTAGCACCTTTACCATCAGCGGCAAAAGCAGGAACTTTCTTCCCTTCATGTTCTACCATGTCTAATTTCTCAGCCTTTTCAAAAAGACGTTGAGCCTTGTGAAGAAGAGTCATTGCATCTCTACTAACTGGGGACGGAATTGGACGCATTTCTCAAACCACCTCTGTGCTCTTGGCTTGGTCAGCCATCTCATGTATCTCATCCCAACTCATGAGATGGATTTCTTCATTTGTGAATGAATCATTCGCCTTGAGGAGAACTCCTTCATCAGAGCGGAATACATCTGTCTCTACATCCTCACTCAAAGGAGTCATGGTAGCGACAAAACCCGCCTTACGAAGAAGAGATGTTGGGTTATTGATAATACGTTGAAGGCGGTTATTTTCAGCCTTTAGAATACCAAGGTCGTGGTCCATTGTCTCCATCTTAGAGATGAGGGTAGACATAAGCCTCTCAGTCGCACTCTCAGGTGCGTCATCGGACATCTAATCACTCTCCGCCGGGAGTAAAGTGACCAAAGGTTCCACGGTGGACTCGCATTGGGCCACCAGTGCGTGCTGCGAGAATCATACCGGGTAGAACAGCATCACGCTGAGAGGAGTCGAACTTCTCTCCAGTTGTGTTCATCTTCATGATTGGAGTAGAGATTTGAGTATCTTCACTCTTTTCTGCCTTCGTGATTTCCATATGAATGTCTTCAGAAAGGTAACCAGCGAACTTTCTAATCTCATTCAAGTGGTCTTGAGCAGCCATTGCGTCACCTGTTTCGAGTGCCTTATTGAAAGCGTCAGCGTGAATGCCTAACTTGCGTGCCATAGGGTGCATTTTCTTGAGGTCCATGTGAATCCCGCTTCTCCGTAGGTATGATGTATTAAAAGAGATTACGCTCCGCGAGGTCTTCGCGCATTCTGCATTGCATCACTATTCAACTGTCCTTGGGTGGGGGGAGGACCACGTTGTTGAACGCTTGTAATAGGTGAACCTGCTCCGGGTGTGCCACGTTGCTGAGGTCTTGCGGGGCTTCTCGGTGTGCGTATTCCTTGCCCTTCACCACCCGGTTGTGATGGAGGCATTATTCCGCCGGGAGGCCCACCTCTCATCGGCATTCCACCCGGAGGCATTCCACCCGGAGGCATTCCGCCCGGAGGCATTCCGCCCGGAGGTTGTGCTCCTTCCTCTTGCTGACGATATACGAAGCGGATGTCTCGGTCACCCTCTTCCAAGAGTTCAGGTTGATAACCCAGCATCTGCATTCTCTGTGCCAAGTTTACTTCCATCTCATCACGACGGAGTCGAGTAATTTCATCCTCTTCTTCATTTGGATATAACGTCAATTTCCAATCAGTAATACTCATTTCCTTAAGCAAACGAGGGAATAGATTCTCTGTGTAGACCTTCTGACCAAACTCAACAGCACGGTTAGTTACAAGAATCTGCAAACCTTCGTTGTTAAGTCCACCAGATTTACCGTTGTCAATCATAAAGATACTCGATACACCATAGAATGCAGCGATACGATTTCTAATCTCATCACGGACAGAGATATACTGCATCTCTTCAAGTGTATCCATGAACTTGACCCAGTTCACAGCACCTCGCCCTGATTGGGATTCGATACCGACTTTAGGAATGTAATGCGGGTCACGCTCCATTTTCTCATCAACGCCCTTCCAAAAGGACTTCATGGATTCAAGATTATCCGTTGTGACAGAAATGATACCCTTCGGAATCCGCCTCTTCTGATAGGCTGTATACATGTAATTGTCCATTGCAGTAAGCGTCATTGCCTGACGCCACATGGTATTAACTGGAGCAGTTCCATACAATTTAGATGGATTATACTTACTAATATGGATAACTTCACCCTTCGTGTAATACTGATTCTTTCCAGAGCCTGACATGTTCACGTAGTGAGCGTCAACAAGACGGGAGCCACATACTTGACATGCTGGCTCTTGGCCGGGATAAGCAACTTGGTCACGATGAATACGACAAATCTTGTATCGCCCACCGCGAACACCACGCTTATCAGCAATAATACGCATGAATATCGGGTCACCACGGATAATTTGCTTCACTCGGAAGAACTGAACATCACCCGACTCAGGGTCTACATAATATTCCTTGATAAGAATCAAAAATGCATCATCTACAATGTTGAGGTCGCGCTCGACTTCAAACAATACTTCCATGAAACTCTGCTCCATGGCATTCTGTTCTTCGAGTAACCAACGACCATAAATGACCTGTTCAGGGTCCGGGTCGCGAACCTCTCCACCGCAGGTCTTACACATTTCAACTTCATGTTGGTATTCTTCCCCACACTCAGTGCACTTCTTGCGGAACTTCTTCTCCCAATAGTATCCTCTTCTGAAAACCTCTTGACTTAACTTAGATAAGACAGTTCTAAGAATTAGATTCTCATTTGAAACGGCAAATAAAGCAGGAATAGTGATACCTTGTGCGAGAACAGGCTCTTGGATACCTGTCGTATAGAGAGGCATCTGAGGTTCAGGAGTTGTGCGACGCCTGAATGGACTGGCGAGAGCCGACAAGAATCGGCTAACTGGATTTCGGTCACCTTCTGCCATCACAGACCCTCCTCATACTTACCAATTGTATTAGCATCAATACCCCAACCCTCAAGCAATTCAGTGGCCTTTCGAGCATCATCCTTCCAGTTATTGTATCTCACGACACGCTTTATCTCTTCCTTCCGAACCTTATCGTCTTCTTCTATGAAGGCGAGCACAGCCTTCGCCTGAACATCCTTCATGCGTAAGTGAGGAAGCACTCCCGTTAGGAGTTTGCGGATGTCAGCCTTTGAATAGAACTGAAGGCGGTGCTGACTTCTCTGAGAGTCCTTGTAGACCTTATTATCGAGTTGAAGAATACCACAACCCAGCGTTTTATGGAGATTCTCACAGTGAACTCTACCCCTATCACCAGTAGCAATGAATCCAGCACGAGGCTCACCACGACCAGTGATTGTGATATAACCGTCTGCATCAAGGAAGCCAGCACTATATGCCCATGGGTCTTTGAGAACAAGGCCCTCGGAGTCGAGAACAACGTAAGTTCCACGCTTTGCGCCCTTAATGATGTCAACTTCTTCACCATACATATTGAGAAGTCGGGCCAACTTCTTATCAGTGAATGACTTTCTCATCAATCCCGCTTCACTTAGATTTCTACGAATCTCAGTGGACTTCATCGGACCTCTTTCATTTAGTTGTAAAGCGGCAAAAGAAAGAAAATCCTGCTCATGCTTAGTGAGGGCATCAATCTGATGTAGGCTATTTTTCCACATCTTCTTCGCATCACTTCTCGTAGACATGGCTGTAGCCCATGCGCGTTGCTCTTCTTCTCCCCATACATCCTCAAACTCATCGAGCATTTTGAGAGCAGTTTCTGCACTTTTCCACATATTACACGCCTGTTGAAGAGATACTGAGCGGCTTTCCCCGAACTTGCGTAAACTCTTCAGGTCACGGTCACTAAGTCCTAATTGTTTGATGACATCAGCATTCTCAGCACCCCAAGTGAGTGAATTGATTGTCACTTCAGTTTCTAACGCTTTCATGACACGTATGTCAGAAATAATGGCATCAATTTCATCACGACTATCCTTATTTCGTCTTCGCATCTTACGCAATCTCTTCACGAGATTACCCGCAGAACACCCTAACTTAGCCTCAAACCAACCATCACCATTAGCAAATAGATTCTTGGTAGGTTCAGCCTTGATGATTACTTCAGGAACTTCGACTTCGAAGGATTCGATAAGCGCAGACCCCCACATACTTTGACCTCACGAGTGACCTCTACTTAACGGCTACCATCTTTACGATAGTCGGTTTACCGCCTACGCCCTGCTTCTTAGAGCGCTTACGCTTAGTGGCCGCACGCTTTTGACCCTCAGACATTGAACCAGATGTTTTTGGCGTTTTATCACTAACCTTCACAGAAGGGCGGCACTTTGGATAACCCTTGCTACCCTTCTTTGCCTTAGAGCGACCACAAGGTGGATGTTTACCATCTTTGTCCTTACGAGATACATCAACCCACTTTTCTTTGAACCATCGGTTCAGATTCTTGATAACAAGAACATCATGGCAAGTGCAACAGTCAGTCATTTTACTCACTTTTCTTTTGATTTTTCTTAGAAACTTCGTTTTCTGTTATTGGTCCACCTGCTGCCCAAGTGTAACAGGTTCTATCTTTATGGCACTTGAAATGATGCATCCAGCAGTAACCTAAATCTCCTTCTAATGGCATGCATTTTTCCATTCTTGGACTAATATCAAAAGCAACACAATTACTGCAATTGGATTTTTTTGCAACATCAACTGATGTATTCCAATGGTCGGCTGCTTTAACCCAATAACTTTCATCAGATAGATTGAGCGGTCCATATTGAATGTGTTCTGATTGTATCGCGTCATTACGATTTTCAGTATTAACTTTCAAATCTTGAGTAGCCCTTGGACAAGCGGGCATTTCTTTAAGCACTTGCCATGCCATCTCAAGAGGAATCATTTCTTTTTCTTCCCCTTCTTTCTAAACTTACCACGGCAGTATTGCACAGCCCAACCATTTGCATAAGCAGAAGGATAAACTTTGAACTTCCGCTTAGCAGCAGCCTTTCCTTCGGGACATAATTTCTTTTCAAGTGAATCCCAAGCCAATGTCATGGGTCCACAGTGTTCGCAGCCACAATTCAACAGTTCCACCTCTTTAGCGCTGCACCTTTTGGTGTGAGTTTACCTTTCTTCGATGTCGGTCCTTTAGAACCTGACATACGAGCGCAGAATGACTTACGGCGTTTGGCCTTCTTAGAACCGGGCTTGAGTTTACTCGGCTTCGTAGTTACAGGTGGTTTGAGGTTTGCGCCAGTTTCACGCTTGAACTTAGCCCTTCCTTTAGCACTTAGCCCACCTTTCTTATGATGACGCTTTGGATTATATCCATGAAACGGTTTGGACTTCTTCTTGGCTTTTATAACAGCCCAAGCAAGTTCACTGGGGCTACAACAATCACAGAAATCAACATTAGACAAATCACCTTTGAGAATGTCAGATAAAGCATCATCATCTTCACTTGTTTTTACACGCCCTGTCATTCGGTCAGAGAAGAACTTAGAAGGGTCATCGCGACGAAGTTCAGCAAGGCTTTCTTGCCCACGCGCGACCTGACGACGATGTTTTTCCATTTGTCGCATCAAACGCATGAAGTTCTCACGCTCGGTAGGGTCATATTCACTGGGATTTTGTCGCATATCCATAAAATCAGGAGATTGAAGTCCCTCATCATAGAGAGAGGTTGACATCTGCTCGTCTCCGGGTGAGAGAGCCTGAGCAGCCTGAGCAGCCACTTCGCGTCCCGGTGTTTCCTGACCTAACATATTTGCAGTTGATTGGAAGCGACGGGCAGTCGGGAAATCACGAGCACCGCGTAGTGACTCGGCTTCTTGTTGGAGTTCTTCGATACTGGCTTTCTTCTTAGTATCAGGGTCAGCCTCTCGCTCAGGTTTCTTACCACCGGGCTTACCCACTGAGATAACAACGACCATACCTTTGGGCTTCTTTCCAACTTTTTCTTCTTTCATGGAATCACCCAACCACTCTTGGACCCACCAGTCATGTAATCATCAAAGCCGGGAAGGTAGTCATCAAGAAGCATGACTGAACCACGGAACTCTTTGGTTCCCCAGTTAGCAAGAGCGAGAGCCATTGCCAAGTCGTCATGCGTTCCCACACTCTCAAGCCTCCCATTTTTCTGCATACCGAAACGATTCAATTCTTCTTCCAACTTGTGAGTGAACGTCTTACTTCTCTCGTCTCCATACGGCGTGCGTATCTGCCCTTGTTCAAAAGCCAGCAGTAGGGACATGAAGAGGCTTTCCTTTCTTGTCTTAGTTGTCATAAAGGTTCGAATCGGAATATCGTCACGTATTTCTTTCAACTCCATGGCGAACATTCGCTGGAAATTGTTACCCTCAAGTTCAATGAGGTCAGGTTTGAACTTGTTATTGAGAATAATGATTTGGCGCTTCTGAGCCATAGAAGACATTCCTTTCTCGTGAATGATGTTGACAATCTGCTTCTCGTTTTCACCGGGTGGAGTGCGAAGAGTAAGCATGGCTGTAAAGTCAGCATTCTTATCAGAAGCAATCGCTGTATCCCAGCCAATAAAATGCTGGCCGAACACACCGGCAGGCTCCCCGTCTTCGTTGTATTCCATTTCTGCCCGGTCAAGAAGAACAAGATTCGTGTCACGTGCTCTCTCAAGAATATCCGACGGGAACATACTGGCAACGTCGTGAATTGGTTCACACAGATACTCACGAGTAAACTGAATTGCTGGCATAGACCGGCGACGCTCTTCGAGTGAATCTAAGTCCCAACGCTCAGGCCACAATGCTATACCTTCAGCATTAATCGCAGGATATGTTTCGACAACGAACGTGTCCTTCTGTTCAAGTTCCGCATACAGGTCATTGTATGAGAACGGAGTTCCGACCATCATTAGACGCGCACTATGGTGAAGAACAGGAAGCAGAACACCATAGAACCAATCGGCTGCTCGCTGTAACTCTCCACCTGTTGTGCCCCACAGAATATCGTCACACACAACCACATCAGGATGGAAACCACGAGTTGCTCCACCGACCGACTTTGCCATGATACGACTACCGTTTGTGAACTCAAAATAGGACTTAGCCCACGGTTTACCGGTAGGTCGAAGATGACGAAGGCAAGGAGTGGTGTCAATACAATTTCTAATGAAACGCATGTGTTCGAGGGTCTGCTCCAATGAGTGAGAGAACACCATGATGTGTTTCTTAGGATTAAATGCAGCAATCCACAACGCATAGGCCATGAATAGAGTGGATTTACCATGGTCACGAGATGCTTTCACGCAATAGTAGCGGTTGTGGGTCAAACCTTCATCCCACAGTTGGTGATGATGCGAGTAATGAAAACCAAGGATTGACTCAAAGAAAAAACGGAATGAGCGAGAAGCCATCTTCCCATCCATATCAATGATGAGTTGCTTGGTCTGTGCGTTATCATCTAACACCAATGAAAGACCTCCTGTTACCCTTAAACTCTTGAAACTCTTCTAAGAGAGCCTGTCTTTGCTCTGGACTTACCAAAGATGCATCTGTCATACTATGGTCGGTTGAATCTTGTATACCTTGTTTAACATGAGTATCATCATCCCATTTTATGTCTGCCCAAGGATTATCATTACCAAACTCCGACGCAAGCATTTGTCTTTGCTGCGAGGTGACAGTTTTTGGTGCTACGGTAGGGTCAGCAATCTTGGGGGCTGTAAAACTGGCCTGTGGGTCAGCAGGTGTAAAATTACTTTCACCCTCCTGATAAGTAAACGGTGTCGCATCCGCCGGGTAGGAGGTCGAAGCGGAAGAAACCCCGACGGATGGACTTATTTTTGCAGCGCCTCGCATTCCGAGGCTTTGTAGAGTTGGATTCGCATAACGATATGTGGAATAACCTTGAGCGCCTGCGCCCCCAAGTGCACTGATGAGGTCTGTGCCTGATTCATTGGCTCTTTGAAGCGCCATCAAACCGGTAAGTCCAGCAAGCGCACCTGCCCCAATCTTACCAGCGAGTGCACCACGCCCAGTTCTTCGTAATGCTTCTTCAAAAGCAGCCTGTGTATTACCACCGCTCTGTGCCATTTGACGAGCAAGAACTTCTTGTTGTGACTGCTTCGCTGCTTCTTTTGCAGCCCTGTTTTGAAGAAAGCCTTCAAGTTCCTCAGAAGACATTCCTGCTAATGTTTTCGGGTCATGCCCCATTGCTCTAATTTGTTTTTGGCTTTTAGGAGCAGAAATATCGCTAAACGGTGTTTCCTTACCACGAATATCATACTGAGTTCGATACTGTGCACCTTGAGGTGCAAGAAGAGGACGCCCTGAAATTGGGTCTTTAGTTGTAGATGGTAGTGGGACAAATGCAAGTGGAGAGACACTACCCATAGCACTTGGTGCTCCAGAAGCCATGTTCATTACCTCCGGCATGATTTCCTGCTGCTTTAATACGAGAATTGGCTTCATCAGACACCCCCCATACTTACCTTAACCATCTTGACCACATCGAGCGGGACATCTAACTTTTCCGAAATCCTGTTCCAGTCACCAGAAGTATGAGCGATGGTTCTCACATCGAGAGATGTAAGCCCTAAACCCTTTGCGATTCTATGGATTCCGCGCTCATCAGAAATATCAACCTGACGAACAGGAGCGTGCTTCATGATGCTTGTATCCATCCGAGCCTCATCTTTCTGCATCTCTTCCATCGCCTTCATCAAACGGTCAGCCATTGGGAGCGACTCATCGAGGCTACGAAGATACTGGGACAAAAGTTGCTGACGAGGGTCACCTGCTGTTTGCTGGAATAACCGTTCTTGTGGTGTGAGAGTTGCCCCAGTTCCAATTGGGACTCTCGCTCCAATTTCTTGCATAACACTACGAAGTTCAGTGGGTGATGCTTGTCCCAACGCTGTTCTTGCCTCCATAAGTTCAGGACTCTGCGGTCTAAACGGCTGCTGCACAGCCACTTGTCCCCGACGAGGCGTCTGAGTCGAAAGTGCAGGTGATTCAGGGGCTTGGATAGCAGGAGTTCCCTCCTCCTCTCTCGTGGTTGCTCTCCCACTTCCAGTCATTCTTGTTGGGAGTTTTTCGTGGTCCTCATGATGACGAGCATACGATGGTAGGCTACCCATTGGAACTTCAGAATAACCAGCGATGTTTTGTGCATACATCGGTTGTGTAGGAATCATCTCAGGTGGTGGGATTTCACGTTGTGGTTGGTGACCAAAACCCATTGCGACCAACGAAGCAATCCCTTCCAAAGCGGTGCGACGGTGTTCAAGATTTTCGTCTCCAGATTCAGGATTAAGGCGGAATCTTCTAAGAATCTCAGGGTCATCAATCTGAAGATTGCGAAGATTGGATACACCCTGTTCATCAACACCAGCCATCATCAACTTAGTAGCCAACTTTGCAGCATTAGCGTGAGTGTGCTCTTTAATCCTCGACCCATCACTAAGAGAAACATGAGGCCCATGACTCACATACTGTTTCATTTGTGCATAATCAAGGCTGTCTTCAGGAGCACCCAAATTATCCATCATAAATTGAAACAATTCACGACCAGAAGAGTTCTTTGCATCAATGCGACCGAAGAGATAAGTAAAAGCCGGTGTAATAGCAAGTTCACGAGACATAGCATCGAGATATTTTGGATTTTGTAACGCTTGTGCGAAAGGAATAAGAGTGTAATCACCAGCAGCAGTTCCATTAACTTCTTCTTGCGTCTTGTTTTTATTCAATGGGACTAAGAAGTTAGGAACTCTATTTGGGTCAATTTGACTAAACGCCTCAAGAATATGTTTTCTTGCATTTTCAATAGCCGTTGATGGCGGTCTACCTGTGCCTGCTTTTTTGTAAAAGAATGCATCAGGAAGATGATGGAGCATTTCCCATGCATAGACATTGTCCATCACCTTTTCACTTTGCACACCTTCAGGCATAAACTTCGCATGAGCAGTCGGTATTGTTGCACCGGGTCCAAGTCCTTGGCCCTGCTTTGCGCCTTTCATTCTGTAAGCGGATGGATGAAGATAACGAGGTGTGATGTATGGATATTTAACCCACTCAGGCTCTTGGTTGGGGTCATAACCCTTCGACCCTAACTTCTCCATGAGAATCTGACCGAGTTCTTTGTGCATTGGATTTGCACCTGATTCAATGTGCATACCAGCGGGGCTTTTTTCATGACCACTATTGGTGAAATAAGTTACTGGGTCGCCACCAGCACCTTTAGTGCGCTCAGCGTAATCCTTCGTGAAAGGTGCTGAGTTGATTTTACGCCAAACAGTTGCGTCAGCATCGGGAAGATGCATTCGCTCATCCGGGTGATTTTGGTTGAACTTATCTATCGAAGCCTGAACAAGACCCATTGCTTGCATTGGGTCTTCCCCGAACTTTTCTAACATCTTAGCAGTTTCATGAATAATGCCATCAATTGGATGGAGATGAACATACTCCTTACCCTCAAAATCATGCACGAACTCTGCGTGCCCAAACTGTCCCTTTCGAGATTTCACCGGAAGCAACTTCCCTACACCGTTGTGACCTTCAGATTCAGCAATCAAGTGTGGGTCCGCTGAACCCATGTGAGCAAACGCTGGTGCATCGGGGAAGTTTTTGTCAGGATGAAACGCTTCAGGGGGAGGGTGTCGAAGTAAGTGTGCCTGTCCTTGACCGGGTAAGTGAGCGTAAACTCCGTCACCCTTCATGATGAGTTTAGGGACACTCATCGGTTGGGGAAGGAATGCGATAATCATGAGCGGTTACTCCCCCGCGCATTGATGACCTGTGCGGGGTCTGCACCATACATCTTCGCTTCAGCCTCTTCATTCTCAGTTCCTCCCTGCGGTTTACTTGTTTGGTTCGCAGAATTGGAGGGGTGATTTGGAAGATTGGAAGCAGCGCCGGAGGTATCTGGAGTGCCCATTCCCTTGCGCTTCTTGTCCTTGTCGCGAGCATCGCGTAGAGCCTCACGAAGTTCTCGGACAAGGATTCGCATTTGTCCTACATCGCTTCTGGACTTCATGAGGTCAGAGTGAGCGACATCATCCTCACTCATTGTTACTATGCTTGGCATCTTGGGTTTGTTGAGACGAGGCTTACGAACACCCTTTGGTGGTTGAATACGAGGAGCGCGAACAGGGTGGAGACGAGGCTTTTGTGGATGTGGAATGTTACGAAGTGATGGGCGACCGAAACGACGGTGTTCACCCGAAGGAGTGCGGACATTTCCAAGACGCTTCTGAGCCTCTTGAGTTGCCATGTAGTCAAGATACTGTTGAGGGTCTTTCGACTTCGGTTGCTTACTCGCAATACCACGATGAGACATCTCAACAGAAAGTTCGGCCTCATTCAATCCAGTGTGTCTCCCGACGGGTAGATTTCGACTGATGATTTTAGCACGAGCAGGAGTCATAGGTCTTCCACCGAACCCACCTTTGGGTCGGTCAAACGCACCAGTAGATGGACGGAACTTCTTACTCTCTTCGTCCTTGTCCTTCTTTTCCTTCATTCGCTTGGACTTCAACAACTCAGACCAAGCGTGCTCCATTGGTTCACTCTTTTGTTCTCCATTCTTTTGAGCCTGATATGCAGCAAACTGGTGAGCATCCATGAATTGCCCATTAACATAGTAAGTGCCCGGATAAGGACCGGGTTCAATCTTATCTTCTTGAACAGGTTGAGGTTCAGGAGTAGGTTCAGGAGTAGGTTCAGGAAGAGGTGCGTTAATGTTAGCCGTTCTATCATATGGGACACTACCAGTGTTATGTGCAAAGGTAGCCAAGTCAGCCATGTAATCACCAGCCTCAACAGCATGGGCTGCGGTCGGGAGGAATTGAGCAGTGAGATTATCTTCAATTTTTGAAGGACGAAGATTAGCAAAAGTCAAAGGCTGTCCTTTTTCACGATTACTATGGTCTATTTTTCTTTCACCGGGATACCCTCGAAATGGCTTTTCTACTGCGACAGTTTGACTTGCAGGTAAGAAGTTAGCAACCCCGCCCGTAAACAATCTCTTAGGTGGAATATTCGCAACTCCACCGTATCGTGCTATCAGATTCCTCATAGCAGGAAGTTGCTCTCTTTGAGCAGAGGTAAGAAGCGCCTCATTGAGATTTGCCATTACTGGAATGTGTGTTCTATTTCTGCGTTGAATATCAGCATGAATGTCTCGCTCAGTTTCTGCACGTGATTTTCCAGTATTTACAGCGTGAGGAACTCCAGTAGGTAGTCCTTTGGGTTTGTATGGAGGGGCTTTCAACAACTCAGACCAAGCATGCTCCATCGGCTCACTGGTAGCAACCATGTGCCCATGAGCAGCGCCCGGACCTTTTGCACCCATAGCGAGGCTGGTTAGGAAACCACCAGTCCCCATAGGATTTGTTTGAAGGCCGACTTCACGGTCAGCGTCTAACTTTGTTGAATCATCAAGCCCTTCTTCCTCTTCTTCATCGTCATGCATTGCGCTAAGATGATGGCGGCGAACCTTGATGTGACGGATTCCACGGTCCTCCTCTTCTTCTTTCTCCTTCTTAGCCTGACGTTTGTCAGCCTTACCTTCACGGTCACGTGGGTCTTCATACCCAGTCCGAGTCCGCTCATCTTCGTGATTCTCGCGGAACATATGCGAGGACTCAGAACGAGGCGCATACATGCGCGTGTCAGAGGAGCGGCCCATCATTCCCTCAGTCATTCACACTCACCTCCCATCAAAACAGCGGCATATTCCTTTAATCGGAGGGGCACTCGGTTGTAGAACCTTCTGACGAATAGGTCATTCGGGAATGCCTTTGTCATATCAATGAATATCTCGGATAACACAGAAAGTGAATTATTCAAAACTATACGTGTGGGAAACACCTTTTCAGGCTCATCACACTCTGCAAGTGTCTGAAATGATTCGCAAAGAACAGCAAACATATCCATAGGAACAACGATGTCACCATAGAAATTAAAACGCTCAACAAGGCAACGTGCGAAATCTAAGAGTGAAGGTATTTCATCATAGGATATTTTAACGTCAGTAGATGCAATTCTAAAACCGGGATGTGCAATCTGAAGAAGGTCAGGGATAGGCACTGCAATCATTCAATATCACCTACCTGTTCAATCAACTTCTCACGCACACGCATCCAAGTTTCGGGACTCTCTTTACTGAGTTCCACTTTGAGGATATTGATGGTATTATGTGTCTGACCATTTTCAGAAGTAGCACCCCATTCACCTTGGAACTTCAATAAGTCCTTGATGGATTCTCTTACTTCTTTGTGCAAGGACACTGCGTCTCGAATGAATCCATCTTCGTGGACGCTTCCTTCATTGAGCAATTCAGACAACTTATGATTGAGGTGTTCGACATTCCCACGTAATACATCAATTTCACTTCCAACGACCAAGGCTACCTCTGTAGCAGCACTGCGTTGCACTAATGGTTGAAAATGGTGTCGCATGTGGTGATACACTGTGTTCTCAGATACACCAAGTTCTGCTGCAATCGCATCGGACTCAGACCCATCAGCGAAATATCGTCCCTCAAACTCAGAGCGTTCAGGGTGAGCACAAATCTTACATTGAGGGTTTGCGGCCATGTGATACTTCCCCATGTGATTACGATAATGTCGGTCAGTCGTATTAGGGCGCCAACCCATATCTTGGTCCAACTGACGAGATGAGATTTCCCCTTGCCGGAGCGCTTCTTCTAACTCATCTCGGCTTGGATGTTGACATAGCGCACAAGAGCGCTTAGTCACACGCTCCGCTGCATCCATACTGCTCTTAAGGCAGCATCGAACATAACGGTTTTGAATGGTAGGTAGATGGGAGGTCATGCCTCGGCGACTTCAACGAATACCCCGTGAACTCGCAAGTGCTACCTCTGATGTTGTAAAAAACAAACGTGTTACCAAAGTAGAATATGCTCGGCGTCTCTCGATTTGTGATACTTGCCCATTACTCATGAAGAAAGCAGGGCTATGCCGTTCATGTGGTTGTGTAATGCGTATTAAAGCAGCATTACCGAGTATGGATTGTCCGAAGGGAAAATGGTCAACCACGAGTCAAACGTGAGTAAAGAGTTCCAAGCATCATGGATGCGCCAAATATCCCAATAAGAGCGAGGCTCACATCTGTGGAAGATAGAGTTTGACCCTTGAACAACAAAAGAGCGAAGAATGTGACAATCATACTGATGAATTGGACCATAATCATGTCTGTAATCACAGACCTTGTAGGTGAAAACACATCAATACTGGAACTTGTTAATCCCCTCATTGGGATTTCAATAGCATCTCTTGGTGTAGGTATCATATCAATCACTTAGGTAAACCCATGAAGGAACGTGCGACACTTCCGATGCCCCCTCCGACCTTCTCCATCATCCCCTCGTCAGCAAGTGCGGCTTGAAGCGCACCTCCCATCATGGATTGTTGAGACATTGCTATAATTTGCTGGCGTTGCATCTCAGCCTGTTGAACAGTTTGTGCGCTGTTCGCAACCATTTGATTGAGGAGGATACCGACATTCTCGGCACTTAACGTCTTAAGATTATCAGGAAGGCTTGCTTGGTCTAACTTCATCCCACCTTCTTCTTCATCAATTGCAAAAGTAGCATCCTTGAGAACAGTAAGAAGAGAAAGCGTCGTTGTGGCTGCTACAATCTCAATTAACATCCCAAGTCCTCCATCCTTGATGAAACGATGAAGAGGATTCTGTGAAACGAGTAGCGCGTTAAGTATCTCCAACTCACTTGGGGGTGCAACGGGTTGCTGCACAAATTGTTGCTGTTGTGGGGTCATTCCCATACCACCCATCATACCACCCATCATGGGGTTTGGTTGCATAGCAGGTTGGGCAAAACCGAAGGACTGCTGTCCAGCCACAGGTGCGCCAGTGGCCGAGAGATTCAATGAGCCGGGTTGCGCCGGTTGCGTGTTAAAGCCGAACATCTACTGACCCCCAAGAGGTTGACTCGAATCAATGTTCTGTTGAGATACAAGGTCTTGAAACGCCTGAGTTGGTTGATTCATCGCTTCAAGTTCGGCTTGGAAGATACGAAGGTCGAATACAATCATTGTAACGTCATTAACATTGGTCACTGGATTCTTGTAATGGAGAATACTAATGCCTTTTGTCTTACCAGCATCTCTTTCAAGTTCAGCAAAGAACGGTTCGTATTTCTGTAGCATTGCTGGTTGTGGGTCTTTCTTCTTTACAGAAGCGACAGGCACAGTGACAATAGAAACACCACGCTTGACCTTGTCGCGAAGACGATTTGGGTTCATCTCATTCTGTTTATCTTCTTCTGTCTCCCACTTCTTAAGAAGATGAAAAAGATGTAGGTGTTCAGGACAATAAGTGCCTCTCATTTTACTACCACTTGTGACTTTATCCTGTGCAATAAATGCCTCAGCCTGACCAGTTACTGGATTCTGCCAATACATCTCCCATAAACTACGACCTGTATCTTCGTCACATATTCGCATGTAGAGATTATCATGCTTAATCATTTCACCACAATTACATCCATCTACAACACATACACCGGTGTCTTTGTTGTAACGATATTTGTTACCAGCCCAACGAAGAGGACTGAAAATAGAGCGTTTTGCAGGGGCGAGTAATTTGTAGGCTTGTTTTATGTCCTTACGTCGAGCCTTTCGACCATCAGAATGACGGCTTGGGTAAAAATTGACTTTAGGAACTTCGATGTTCTGCACCTCTGCAACTTCTCGCATTGCTTGTTGCGCGGTCACCATTTCAGCAAGAGCGGCTTGAGTCAACTGCTCATTACCTTGAGCGGCAAGCATAGAAAGATGCGCTTCATTGACACTTGCCAAAGACACTTGTTCATTTTGTCGCATCATCATAGGAATCACTCCTTCTTGGGCGTTACAACAAGCCGCATCTCACCGTCTTCAACTTGAAGTGCCCAATTAACTTCGTCACCGGGAGTGAGAGAAAAATGCTCCACAACCCATTGAGGGACAGTGGTGCGTAAACTACGACTTGTCCCACCTGTAGAGACAAGACGCGTGCTGACCATGCTTTCCCCACTCTCCTGTTCCACATAAAGGTCACTCAAAGGGTCAATAGGTCCAACATCGTCTTTTCTACGTTCCAACCAATACGTGTAGCCATGAATGACCGCTTAGTTGGAATACCTGCTTTTTGTAAACGAATTAAGTCGTCACGGAATGGGTCGAATATCTTATGCTCAGCGATTCGACCATCTTTCCACAACTTAGATGCGGTTTCATCAAAAAAGCGGTCAGCCTTATTTGCAACGAGCATAATGATACGAGGGTGGTAACGACGACCTTTCAATCGTGACCAAATAGAGCGGTAACGATAATCGCGAGCAATAACTCTGTCAACAAGAAAGCGAAATCCAGCAATTTGCTCTCCAGCGTCTTCACCTTTGAACGCACGGTCATCGAACATA
>Ga0098041_1000467_pt1 | contig 16258 bp, 10 predicted proteins | sample 8_EtaG_FD_77066 | JGI IMG/M metagenome (GOLD analysis project Ga0098041, IMG submission 77066) | Marine viral communities from the Subarctic Pacific Ocean - 8_ETSP_OMZ_AT15162 metaG | ecosystem: Environmental > Aquatic > Marine > Oceanic | place: Pacific Ocean | collected 2015-01-08
TTCAATTTCTGATTTACAGGATAGAACTAAGACACCGATTAACAGTAAAAAAATAACTTTAACATTCATTATCGAATAGCTGTTTTTATATATGTGTGAATCCGGATATTTGTCCTTAATGTATAAAACTTTCTTTTACCTTTTTTACTATCTCATCACCTATGGCTAAGCTGGCCGTAGCAGCCGGACTTGGAGCATTTAAAACATGAATCTGGCGATCAGTTACTTCAAAATAAAAATCGTCTAAGATTTCTCCATCCGATTTTAGAGCCATCGCTCTTACTCCTGATGGGGCGACTTTAAGATGTTCTTTCTTCACGCTTGGTATCAATTTCTGTAACCCTTTAACGAACGCTGCTTTTGATAAAGATCGATGGTATTCATCCATTCCCATCCGCCAATGCTTCTTCGAAAGCTTCCAAAATCCGGAGAAATTCATCATCTCCAATGCTTCTTCCATATCAAAAGAAAGCTTCTTATATCCTTCTCTTTTAAATACCGGAACGGCATTCGGTCCACATTCTATTCCCCCATTTGCCATCCTTGTAAAATGAACTCCCAAAAATGGAAAATCCTTGTGTGGAAGCGGATAGATCAGGTGTTTTACTAAATACTCAGCTTCGGGTTTTAACTCATAATACTCGCCTTTAAATGGGACTATCTGAATTGGCGACTTTATTCCTGCCGCTCTGGCTACGTGATCACAATATAAACCCGCGCAATTAATTAGATAGTTAGATCTATAACTGTTCCTTTTGGTGTTTACAGAAAGGAATTCATCTTCAGTTTTAATGCGTACTACTTCTTCTCCAAAAGCTATATTCCCACCAAGCCCAATTATTTTCTGTTGAAGTTTCCTGCACATTCCCGCGTAATCAACAATACCTGCACAAGGAACTTTGATAGCTCCAACACCACTAACAAATGGTTCAATTTCTGCCAATTCATTTTGGTCGATCTTTTCTAAACCTTCAATTTTATTCTCCAGTCCACGCTTGTAAATAGAATCGAGTCTCTCCATTTCTGATTCTTCTGTTGCCACAATTACTTTACCGCATATATCAATAGCTACGTCGTTTTCTTTACAAAAATCTACCAATTGATGTCGACCATTAATACAGTTTTTAGCTTTGTAGCTTCCCGGTTTGTAATATATACCAGAATGTATAACTCCTGAATTTTTCCCAGTCTGGTGAGCAGCTACTTTATCCTCTTTCTCAAGTATTAATATTTTAGCATCCGGTATTGCTAATGAAAGCTTGTAAGCAGTAGAAAGCCCTACGATTCCGGCTCCTACTATTGTAAAATCATATGTTGTATTTGACATGCCTGAACTTAAGTACTATTCAAAAAAAAAGCCCTCTGAATAGAGAGCTTTTTAATATTACTACAAACTTCTTATTTAAAGTTCTGATAATGGTCTTGCAATCTTGGAGTAGATCTTACCACCATCTAATGGTAATTCATCCAAACGATCATACCTTCTCATATCGATCCAACGATGGCCACCTTCTAACCAAAGAGAATATCTTCTTTGGAAAAGAACTTCGTCAATAATTGCACTCTGGCTAACACTTATAAAGTCTCCAAGTCCCCAAGAATTACGAACAACATTAATGGCATCAACTGCCTCTGCTAAATCGGTTCCTTGGTTTCTTTGAGCAAGAGCTTCTGCGTATATCAACACCAATTCTTCATTTCTAAAGAATGGGAATGGAGCACCGGTAGTTGCAAAACGGTTGTCCTGATAGTTTGCAGTTAAGCCCTGCAGAACTACCGGAGTATCACGTAGAAAGAACTTATTATCAACACGCTCGTCGCCTGCTAAAGTATCTGCTATTAACTCCGGATGAACTGTCGGTAGCTGAATAGAAGTTGTATTTCTGGTATAAAAGAATGGATTAAAGATGTCCGGTGGATCACCATAAACAAAATATCCTCCTTTATTCATTGCATCAGGATTGGCGGTCAATTCAAAAAACGGAGCTGCATCTTCAACTGCTGTTACAGCAGCGTCCCAATCCTCTGCATAAATAGCAGCACGAGCAGCTATTGCTCGATTCAGATCCGCCATTGTAGCCGGTGTATTAAACTCGTCCATTCCACTGGTTAATGTAAAAACGAAGGAGCTTCCGGCTGAATTAAGATCTGATAAACCATCATCCAGTAAATTTCTGATTTCCTGGAGCGCCGCATCATAACTCAAAAACTCACCCAGATTGGTTACATCTGCAACATCAAACCGTATTCCATTATCAAACTGAGCATTCAACGGAATCAAATATTGGAAAGCCTGAATTGTTTTGGCAAATCCCAAGATTCCATTTCTTTCTGCATCTGTAATTACGTCTGTATTTTGAGCAGATTGCATCAATACATTTGCTTGCTTAATGGCACGATATGGAGTTGTGTAAGTTCCACCTGATCCAAAGAAACTTGGGTCATTTTCAGCATCAGCTGATGGATCCTGTCCAATCCATTGATTGATAAATCGTGGATCTGAAGCAAAGGTTGGATAAATCTCCCGCCCAAAAGAGCTTAGGATATTTATAGAGCCTGTTGATGCTCTATGTCTTATTTCAAGTCCAGTTACCAGATTCTGGAGTTGTGCCTTACTGGCATTATTTAACACCCCTTCTAATGATGAGTTATTGGGATCTTCAATGATATCCGGATCAAAGAAGTCACATGATGTTATTCCTGCAAAGAGCAGTGCTATAATTAAAAACTTATTAGTTAATTTCATTGTAATAATCCTCTATGATTAAAAATCCATTTTTAGGTGAAAAACAACCTGTCTCGAAGACGGGAACGGTGTCACTTCCACCGAGCTATTTACAGCTTGTGTACCAAATACTGAAGTTTCAGGGTCGTAACTTCTGTAGTCAGTAAACATCAATAAATTATTTGCTGATACACCAAGTTTAATTCCGCTTACTGAGTTTCCAAACAATCTGTCGATTGACGAAACAGGAACTGTGTAATAAAGACCCACTTCTCTTAATTTTAAGTACGAAGCGTCTTCTATATAATCCTCTGGAGCTCCATTTTGAACTCTATCTTGACCACGAGTCAAGTTTGGATCGTCTGAAGACTCATTCCAGTCAAATGATGTACCACCAAGATCGGTAAGGAATAATGACAAGTTGATATTATCTCCACCTTTCTTCCAATGCCATAAGAAGCTAAAATCTATATTTTTATAAATCTTAAATTCATTACTGAATGACATCTCGAAATCAGGCTGTGAATTTCCATATACAGTAAATAAAGATGGCCCGCTAACTGCAGGGTTACCAATAATAGTAGTAGGAGAGAATCCTTCCTGTAATAAGTAACTTCCCAAACTAGCTCCAAAACCACCGGTTACGAATGCCGGTATGTTAAGCTCCGTAATCTCAGACTCATTTGTCCAGTACAGAATAGAACTATTCCAGTTTAAGTTTTGATTCCTGATCGGATTTAAATTCAATGCCAGTTCAATACCTTTATTTTCAAGGTTAGCCGCATTTCGGGCAATCACAGAAATACCGGAAGAAGTAGGCACTCTTTCATCAAGAATTAAGTCTTCTACTGTTTTGATATAGTAGGTAGCTTCCAAAGATACTCTGTTATCATAAACAGAAGCATCTAAACCAAATTCAAGCTCTTGTGCTCGCTCAGGCTGCAAATTAGGATCAATATCTCTGGTACTAACAAAGGTTCCTAAAAATCCGCCTTGGTTACCCGGAATTAATGCACTGAAAGTTTGCCCGAAATTCGGAAGACCACCGGTTTCACCGTAAGCTACTCTTGGCTTTAACTGATTTACAAAATCAGATTCAAAGAAATCAAAGTTTGTAAGGTTAAACGCTACCGATGCTTTAGGGAAGAAATAGTATTCCTCTTGGTCGGCATTCAATGAAGATCGGTCAAAACGTCCTCCAAATGTACCAATTACTTTATCATCCCAGTTAACTTCCTGCTGTGCAAACCAACTCAGGTCATATACTTCTAACTTAGTTTGAGTTATTACCGATTGTATGTTGGCATTTGCGATTGCAGTTTCACCGGAAACAAGCCCCTGACCACGAACAACTTGTCTGTTCTGTTCCTGATCAAATCGGGAAAATCCTAATTGTGTGTTTAAATTAAAATCACCACTTCCCGTTCCTAAAGTTGTAGCATAGCTCAATACTGCCTGAATATTTGTGTTAATATTATCTTCAGCTGTATGAACTACATCGCCGGGATTTGCGGAACTTCTTTGTGCCTGCAGGAATGTTGGCATATGTACTAACCCATTATAGGTTAAGTAATCAAGGCCACCATCTGCTTTTAATGAAAGTACGCCTGAACTGTTTTTTAGCAGATCTGCATTTACCTGAACCCCTTGTATAAATCGTTGTACAGTTTGATCGTTAGTAGCATTATCAATAAGAGATAAAGGGTTTTCACTAAAAAATGGGTTGTTAGGATATTCTCCATTCTCATTTGCCTGTAATTGAGCATAGGTTGGAATAAAAGAAAGTGCATATCCGATAGAACCACCAGTACCATTTTGGTTACCGGTAAAACCTCTTTGGCTATCTGTAAAGTTGTAGCTTGACCTACTTGATATCCTGATATCATCGTTTAACCTGTGATCCAGATTTAAACGTACAGAATTTCGTTCAAAGCCCGTTTTCTTGATTATCCCATCTTCACCACGGAAACCTCCTGTTAAGAAGAAAGTCGTTTTTTCATTTCCTCCGGAAATACTAAGGTTCGTTTCCGAAATCATACCGGTTTCACCGTACACTTCTTCTTCATAATCAAAAATGTTTCCACTACTTACAGCAGAATTATAAGCAGCTACCTGAGCATCACCCGTAGCGCCATTTCCATAAATACGTCTAATTTTAGCCTCATCCCAGGAAGCAACCCCAAGCAATTTAAGAGCACTGCTAAAACCAACATCCTGAGAAAAAGAAACTTTTGTATCTCCGGACTTACCTCTTTTGGTTGTGATGATAACTACACCGGCATTTGCTCTTTGTCCATAAATAGCCGCTGCTGAAGGCCCTTTTAAAACCTCAATACTTGCAATTTCGTCCGGGTTGATATCTGCCAGTCGGTTTGAAGAGTTATCTTCCTGGCTACTGTTCGCACCCGTGGTCAAAAATCTACCGTTGGTAATTACATCATTGTTCACATAAACACCATCAATAATATAAAGTGGTTGAGAAGAACCTGCTCCTAATGTACTAACCCCACGCATTTGTACACTGATACCTCCACCGGGAGCTCCACTCTGAGAACGAATTGCTACACCGGGAATCTTTCCCTGAAAGGCTCCATCCAATGTTTGTGGACTTACTCTTTGTGTTAGATCCTCGGCATCAATTTTAGTAATTGAGTTTGCCAGATTCGATCTCTTAACGGAAGAGGCAAGGCCTGTTACTACAAGCTCGTCCAAATTAGCCACATCAGACTTCATTTGAATATCAAGTGTAACTTCTTCACCGTTTGAACCTGTAACCTCTATATTTTGAGTTAAATAACCCACAGAAGTTATTCTAAGAGTAGCAGAACCTGAAGGAAGAGTAACCGAATACATTCCTTCTAAATTACTTGCTGTTCCGTTCCCGGAAGCCTGATCGAATATGGTAACACCGATAAGAGCATCACCTGTTTCTGCATCTGTAATTTTACCTGAAACTGTATATTGAGCCACAACAGATTGCGCTCCAAAAAAGAGCACAAAGAATATTGAACCCAACAAGCTATAGTAACTTTTTGTTTTCATAAGTCTTCTAATATTTAGTTAATGGATGTCCTCGATCATTATAATTAAAAAAATCTTAATATTTAAGAAATCTTCCCTATTTCAATTTTCTTCAGACTTTTGTGATCATTCATACTCATTTTTATCATATTCGTATTTATTTGTTACAGAACTGTTATCTCATTTGACAGAACTTTGCCTTATCTTTTGTTGTTAAAACCAAATATGAAAATGACAAAAAAATACATACTACCCGGACTGCTTTTTATTTCTCTTCTGATATCTTCATGCGGTGAGCCTCGCAAGAATCCGAGAGAGCTAAGTGATGAACAATTAAAAATTGGCGAAATTATCTGGAACTCTACTTTTACTGACTTGAATGGAAATGAAGTCTCTGTTCAGGATTATAAAGGAAAAGTTGTTTTGATCGATTTCTGGGAAACTTGGTGTGGACCTTGCCTGCAAGTTTTTCCGGCTATGGATTCATTAAGAAAAGAATACAAAGATGACTTCGTAGTATTGGCCGTAAACTTACAAGACAGTGATACTCCTGAAGAAGTTGAAGCTTTTATGAACAACAAAAATTATGACTTCAACTTTGTTCTTGACAAAAATGAAATCGGACCAAAGGTGATCAGTTTTGGAATCCCGTTTAAGGTCTTTATAGATCCAAATGGATATCTTATTAAAGCAGAAGTGGGTTCTAATGGAACTGAAGGTGATTATTTGAAAGCCAAGACCATCATTGAAGACAATAAACAATCATAGATTAGACTATACATTATGCCAGAAGTAAAAGAAAAATTAGCCTACAAAGTAAAAGACATTTCTCAAGCCAAATACGGGCGACAGGAAATTGAACTTGCTGAAGCTGAAATGCCCGGATTAATGGCTTTGAGAGAAGAGTACAGATCTGAGCAGCCTTTAAAAGGCGCTCGAATTGCAGGTTGTCTTCACATGACCATTCAGACCGCTGTACTCATTGAAACGCTTGTTGATCTAGGAGCTGATGTAACCTGGTCATCTTGTAATATCTATTCCACTCAGGACCACGCCGCTGCAGCTATTGCTAAAGCCGGAGTTCCGGTTTACGCTTGGAAAGGAATGACCGAAGAAGAATTTGATTGGTGTATTGAGCAGACTTTATTCTTTCCTGATGGTCAGCCTCTCAACATGATTCTGGATGACGGTGGAGATCTTACCAACATGGTATTGGACAGATATCCCGAATTAGTAGATGGCATTAACGGAATTTCAGAAGAAACCACCACCGGTGTTCTTCGCTTGATCGAAAGAGAGAGAAAAGGAACACTTACACTTCCTGCAATCAATGTTAATGACTCTGTTACCAAATCTAAGTTTGATAACAAGTACGGTTGTAAAGAATCAGCTGTGGATGCAATTCGTAGAGCTACCGATGTTATGATGGCAGGAAAAGTTGCCGTGGTTGCCGGATATGGTGATGTAGGAAAGGGAACTGCTGCTTCTTTAAGAGGAGCCGGTGCCCGCGTTATCGTAACTGAAATTGATCCGATCTGTGCACTACAAGCTGCAATGGATGGCTTTGAAGTTAAGACCATGGATGAAGCTGCTAAACGTGCTGACATCGTTGTTACGGCAACCGGAAACAAAGACATTGTTAAAGGTCGTCACTTTGAAAGCATGAAAGACAAAGTGATCGTTGGTAACATTGGTCATTTCGATAATGAAATTGACGTAGCCTGGTTGAAAGCGAATTCCGAAGAAGAAAACATCAAACCACAGGTTGATATTTTTACTCTGAAATCAGGAAAGCAGGTGGTGCTTCTTTCACAAGGAAGATTGATGAATCTTGGTAATGCAACCGGACATCCATCCTTTGTAATGAGTAACAGTTTTACGAATCAGACGCTGGCTCAGATCGCACTTTGGAACAGACCTGAAGAATTTGAGCCTGGTGTTCACGTACTGCCTAAATCTTTAGATGAAAAAGTAGCGCGACTGCATCTTTCTAAAATTGGCGTTGAGCTGGAAACACTTACTGAAGAACAAGCTGAATATATTGGTGTTCCGATTACAGGACCATATAAATCTGATCAGTACAGATATTGATAGCTTAAAGAACAAATTTCAAGCATCAAATTTCAAAGCCTTTCTGTGTTTTACAGAAAGGCTTTTTTATGCTCCGTAATTACTTAACCAGTTTTCTTTTTACTTTTGACGCTATTGGAAGCGCCACATCTATAAGAGAAGATTTTATTTTTCTGGTGAGAGGAACTTCATAATTAGTTATTTCATAACCAACTTTTTTTATCTCAGCTTCTGCTACACTTTCAACTTCTGCGATATCCGCAATTTTCATATTCTTTTTCCATGAATATGCTCTGGATTTTTGAATAGGTTTTCCGATTAGTTCGTGCATGGTCTTGAAATTTTGATCAACTCCTTTTCCTCTCTTTTCATATTTTTCAACTAAATTTTCTTCGCACTCAATCCCCAACCAATCAAATAATTTATCCAACTCTTTAGTAGGGTTTATAAGCAAGGACTCATATTTCATTTCATAATAGTTTATATCTAATTTTCGTCCTTCTAAACCCTTACTTACTTGTTTTTTCCAGATCTTTGCTGCTCCTTTGATCGTAGGTGACCAACCTGCACTTTTAATACTTTTAGAAACATCTCTTGGGTCCCTGATTAAATGAATGATTCTGGCATTTGGGAATAGTTCTGAAATCAATGGTATATATGAAGTATAAAGCGGAGTTTTATCACCCCAATAAACTGCATTATTATTTCTAGCTGTTGCTTCAAATAATTTATGTAAGGCTCCGGTATAATTGGTTGGGGCCACCTCTTCGAGTTTTTCTTTTAACTGATCTTCATTCATCTCAAATATGTCGATTGCAGTATCTTTCGAAGTTCTTTTAAATGATTTAAGATCAGAAATAAATCTTTCTCTGTATTCTGCAGTACTAAAATCTCCATAATCTTTTCTTTGTTTATACAAATATGGAATAAAAGCAGATTCTTTCAGTACAAAAATATCCTCACATTGATTTATTAATTCGCGAAGTAATGTTGTACCCGACCTTCCACATCCTATTATAAATATCGGAGGCTTCATAAAGTACTCTAATCTATTTATGGTTTATAAAAGCTTAAAATCTCAACTTTCAATTAATTTATTAAAAATACGTATAATTTAATCTATGAGGAAAAACTCAACTTTTATTGTGCCATACAATTAATTATTTCTTATCTTTAAGGCTCTCAACTAATTTTATTGAAATGCACCCGTAGCTCAACTGGATAGAGTACTTGACTACGAATCAAGCGGTTACAGGTTCGACTCCTGTCGGGTGTACACCTAAATAAGCCCAAAACGCGTCTTTCACAGCGCTGAGGGCTTTTTTTATTTCTTTTAATAGAGTCGCCCGTCTTTTTTTATCCAGTAAAAAAAGCTCAAAAACCCGCGATCAGTTTAGTAAATGCCGGATGGGTTATTGAAGGGTTGGGGCATCAAGAAATTAACCCGATTTTTTTTCGATTTTTTGATTCTTAAAATGCTCCCAAAGCTTTACTGGATCAATAATGGGTAGCGGCGCATCAGCAAGTATTGTGGATTGAGCTTTTACTAATAAAGCTCCTCTTGTGGTTGAATATCCTATTGATACAAACGTAACAATTAGATCGTTAGGCAACTGTATAGAATCTGTTTCTTCATTGTAAGGTATTTCACCAATAAGATTATAAATTGTTTCTGTCTCGATGACACCTAAGCTAATTGGTTGTTGCTTTCCATGCTTCGCCTCAATGCGAAAAAACACAGTACATTTTCTTTCGCCTTTTTTTGATTTGATATTTAACTGAATATCAAAATTTATACGATCCTTCCGAATTGTCTTCTCCGTTGAATCAAACCGAAAAGATTTTACTTTGAAAGAATCTAAACCAAAACTTAATTTTTTTTCCATTCTTCTAATTAGCTGGCTTTTGGCAATAAATGCATGTTATCAGATGGTATATATTCTACTTGATCTCTATTTTTTTTATTGAACTCAAAAGAATACTCAGCTCCTTCCGCAAACATAGAACTTGATAGTTCTTCAGTATATCTAAATGAAAAATCCATATAGTTCGATTCACTGATAATAACTCCTTTCTCTTCCAGCTCTTCCATAAAGAAGTCCGGAGCCACAATAACTTCTTCACTTAAAGCTTGTTCTATTGCTGAGATTGTTTTTAGCGTTGGATTTCCTTCGCCTGCTATTATTTGACGAATCACATTTTCATTCAAACCTGATTCTCTTGATAGTTTATTTTGTGACCAACCTTTTCTTTCCAAGCCATTTTGGATTTGTGCTGCAACAAACATTTGATTGTCCACAAATCGACTTTCTTCAACCTCAAGGGTTTCAAAGCTATCTCTAATTTGTTTGCTTTTATTAATATCCATAACGCTATAGATTAATGTAATCTTCTTTGTTAAACCTCAAATCACCGGAAAGTTTCCCATCTCCCGATACTGAAATCTTTCCTTCTTTAAGGGCAATAGTAAGGCATTTGTCTATCCATCTTAACGAGTATTCACAATTCTTTAAATATGGATCGTCTTGAGTTGCTCTAACAGTTTTTACTCCACCATTACCAAATATTACCATTTGCTCGCTCCATCTTAAGCAATACCATCTTAAATTGCCTCTCCTTACGTAAAAGGCATTTACCATGTCGCCTGCAAGACCTTCATCTTTAAAAAATTGTTGTCTTGCCCCAAAACGATTCAATAAGTTGAAAAAGACTTGTTTCAATTTATTAAAATGAGAGTTTTTATTAACTCTTTCATTGCTCAAAAATTTATCTCCTTCAGGTAATTCTTCACCTTCGATAATAATTGTATAGAAGTTTGCTCTTTTTCCTTCATAAAAGGGCACTATGTTAAACGAAAAAGTCATCTAAAATAGTGCATTTGTCAATAAATTGACAATTATTTTATTAATAACGTTCCTTAATCGCAACATCACCCCACACTCTCCTCTACTATAGCTATTTCTTCATCGGTTAAGCCGTACAGCTCGTACACCATTTGGTCTATGTCGGCTTCTAACTTTGAAGTGTCAGCTTCGGGGTTTTCTTTTTTGAGGGCGAGGATTTGGATTACTTTTTCAGTGATAGTTTTCTCAAACTCTTTATCAATTTCTACAATCGGAATTTGTTCTAAATACTGATATATAAATCTTAAATATCCACCTCTATATGATGATGAAATATTTCGATAAAAAAAGTATACAACGGAAGAAGACAAAACACCTAGTAAAAACGTTTTGTCCGAACCAATCATATAAGCCGTATTAGCAAGATACTTCCCACCATCAACATCAAGTGCAAAATTTCCTCTTAATGATATATCAGGTAACATGATCTTGGGCTTCTCAAACTCATTATAATAAGCGCAAGCTCTCAGCTCCCACCAATATTCGCCTTGATCGTACCTAGCTTTTGCTTTGTCTTCAAACTGAGATAAATATCTTGCTACCGCAGAATAAGTTTTAGAAAACCACTCCCAAGGTTCATCTTTTCCTCTCTTTTCATTGGTCTGCCCATTTTTAACCAAAATCAGGTAGTTATTTGTTTGTGGAACTTGATATCGCTTAATATCTCTTCCCGCTAAAAATGGTTTAATAAGTTCTGCGCTGGACTTGTCTTCTTCAATGAGTTGAGTTTTGGTATCCTCATCAATCACAAAGGCTGTATTGTAACCTGTTTTAATCCCATAATAAATCTGACCGTTTACATATTCACCAAGAGCTACCCCATTGTTTTTTAATTTTTCAAGCAGTTTCTGAGTCTTCAATGGAACCAACGACCAACCTTCTTCGCTTAATTTAGTAGCATCTACTTCAAAGCCTTTTTCTTCTTCAAGCATATCAAAGTTTTCGACCGGAAGACTTTCTATTTCCAAAGCTTTAAAAACCGTGGGCTTTTCATTTTTTTTAATTTCGAGTAAACATGGGTAAGTGGTGGCCTCCTCAAAAACGGGTAGATCTCCAAAATCAGTAATTGCAGTTATTTGCTTTTGCTGAAGCCAAGACCGGAGTGGTTTTCCATAATTCGCCCGCATCCATTTATTTGCTACTATGTAATGGAAATAACCATTTCTTTTATTAAGTCTAACTCCTTGTTCAATGAAATAGGTGTATAAATCTGCCGTTCCGGAAAACGCAGTAAAATGAGTTTTCAAGAAAGGTTTTAAATCTCCCAACTCTTCTTGCCTAACATAAGGCGGATTCCCAATCACCACATCAAAGCCTTTGTAACTTCCCTGATCATCCAATACTTCCGGGAACTCGAAGCGCCATTCAAAAGCTTCTCTGTAAAAAGCGCCGGCTTCTTCTTCAGCTTTTTGTTCTTCCAGCTTGGTTACTTTTTTCTGCTGCTTGGTGAGTTCTTTCTTAGTGGCTTTTCCTCCGCCAAACAGATCCTCGTTTTGCATTAACTCTAACTTGCCCCGTTCTTTACTCAGCTTTTTATTTATGGGCTTGTTGTTCAGCAGTGTTTCGCTGTATTCGGCTTTTATATCATCGATCAGTTTTTGCAGGCGCTGTTTTTCAGAACGGTCGCGCGTTTCTCGATAATTCTTTACCGCTTGTTTGTAATCTTCCAGCGAATGTTCGCTTTTCTTAAATATCGCCGTAAGGTCTTCGTCTAACCCGAACCGACTTACCAACGAGTTCCCTTGTTTTATATTAATGTCTATGTTGGGGAGTACTTCGAGTTCGGAGTACGGGACATATTTTTCTTTCGAAGCCTCCACAGATGCTGAAACCTGTGCTGAACTCGATTCAGTATCAAGTTCAGCATGACCTGTTTTACCTTTATCAACCCCATCATTGACGTCACCCTGAACTTGATTCAGGGTCTGTGCCGAGCTAGAATCCTTATAATAAGCGTGCTTCAGCAATTCTATCCATAAACGAAGCCGACAGATCTTTACTGAATTCGGGTTTATATCTACTCCGAATAAACAGTGTTCTATCAGAGATCTCTTTTCGTGGAATAATGCCTTTTGAATTCGTTGGCGATCTTGTCCGGCGTGGCTTCGTTCAACAAGTTCATTCTTCCATTCGTGATTTACTTTGTATTCAAACAGTTCACCGTTGTGCTCGATCGCCAGTTCATCGTTTTCTACTGCAATATCCAAATATGGAATGCGCTTTCCTTCCACATCACAAAGCACTTTCAATTCTGCTTTTATGGCTAATAACTCATTCAGGCAACTCACTAAAAAGTGACCGGAACCCACCGCAGGATCACAAATAGTTATGGAGTTAATAACTGAGTTTACCTCTTCAAGTGTTTTACTCTCAACTTTGCGATGCAATTCATCGAATTCCTTGCAGTCCCAATCAAAAGCTTCGTTCAGTTTGTCAACTACCGATTTACGCAGCGTTTCCCGAGCCATGTATTCGGTAATAAATCCGGGAGTAAAGAACGAGCCGTCTTTATAGCCGTTTATCTTTTCGAAAATCAATCCAAGAACTGAAGCATTTATAAGTGCTTTGTCTTCCTTCTGAATTCCACCGGAGCTTTCTGCACTAAAGTTGTAAGCATCTAAAAAGCGGAGTAAATACTCTAAGGTGTTTAGTGAACCTTTCGGTGGATTGGCACTTTTCCTGAACACGCTTCGGCTGTAAACGGGAATAGACGTTTTGTCATCCAATCCCGAAATCTGGATGGTCGCTTTTTCTAAGTTGGTAGAATCAAAAAGGGATGAATTCAGATAGGGAATATGTCCGAATCTTTTCTGTAATGAATCCGGTCTATCGTTGTTCTTTAGCGCAAGCACTCTGAAAAAGAGCTTGTTCAGTTCATCGTATTCATCAATGATTCCTTCAAACACCAAAAACTTAAACTTCTCGTCAAACTTATGGTACGCCAACAACTGTGCTTCCAATAGTTTTAAGAATAAAACGCGGTTCACCCAGGTAATTACCAATTCCAGTGCAACACCAAATAACTGATCTTCTTCGCTTTCACCGTATTGAATCTTCGCGTCACGAACTTCATTCATATGCTGATCGTACTTCAGCGTAGCGATAGTATTTTCTACTAATGAACCAGGATTTCTTTCATCTTCGGGTAATCGCTGAATAAGTCGTTTACTTCCCTCTTTTACTTCTTGTAATCCCAGTATATGAAGCAACTCGTTATAAAAGCCTTTATCCAGAGAATTACTGTCGTTGGCAAAGCTCTTTTTAGTTAGATGCTCAGGAGAAAACAGTTTGTAGAGAGGGATTAACTTCCGATCACTTTCTTCATCACCTGTTGTACTTAATTGCTTTTTGTAGCTGTTCAGGTCCGTATAAATTCCCGTAAGCGTTCCTTCTGAGTTTTTTATAAACTCTTCAAACTTACCGTATATGAATTCTGTTTTACCTGATACTTTTCCATCGTTTTGCCATTCCTTATAGGTCTTTACCAGTTTCTTCTTAGAATAGAAAAGGCGTTCTATTTCCTGCGCATCAAAGATAAAAAACTCAGTATAGTTGGTAATTACTACCTGCTTGATGCTGTCGTTACCTTTTTCTCGCTCATCAAAATAGTAGTGTAACGCTTCCTGAAAAGCCTTTTGATTCAGCTTGTCTTTACTGATCATTTCCGCTTTGTTATCAGGTCGCTTGGCTTCAATAATTACATCAACGGTAGTCGATTTAGATTTGCCTGAGTAAATAGCCAGATCAATTCGATCACTGGTATTTACTAACTTTTCTTCATTCGAATAAAAAGCATCTTGTAGAAAGTCCTTTAAATACCCTTTAAAGTGCTCTTCACTTTCGCCTTGAGCTTGCTTAAGATTGTTTAGGTAGGTTGTTGCTTCATCTTTAAACGTATTTAAGTCACCCTGCTTAACATTTACTTTAAGATATGCTTTATTAATACCCTGCCGAACCGTCTTAGTCTGAAAGTTGATCATTTTCTCCTTTTATTATCAACGGATTATAGCAAAAGCGAAACTCACTAGAAAGAATTGCTTGTAAAATTTTGAGTTACCCTTTGCGAGGAATCCCTCTATTCCGGCATGTAGTTCATGAAGTAATAGCCTGTCATCATTGACAGAAGTGAGCCGGGCAAAACTTGCTGAGGAACGAAGCATTTAGGTTTGTCCCTCGCTTCGCAGATGACAGGCACGGAATGAACTACGCCGGGAGTTTTTGGTACTGTAGCCTGTGCTGAGGAAGCTCAGTAGCGGCACAAAAGTACATAGAGCCAAGGAACTGAAACCTATAAAAAGGCTTGACTTAATACAAGGATAAACCTCCTGCAGACGGGCAATCCGTCAGATGGGGTTTACGATAATTCGGTATACACAAACCATCGGCCCTGCCCCATGGGGATGCCTATGGCAAAGGACTTGCTTGTTTAAAATCACGTAAAAAGTTTACGCTGGAAAGGCGTTAACGCCCAGATGGTTATTTACAGACCATGTTGTTGGCATTCGATCTTGGTTCATCTCGCGGCGTATGCCCGAGATCTGGATTGGTTTAGAGAAACATGCCTGTGATAACGATCCAGATTCCTGCCTCCGCGGGAATGACGTTAATTAAAGAGAATAGAATAATACCTCGTTCATAAGCTAGCAAAGGCTTCAGCCCTGCGTTTGTGTAAGTGGGTTAGAAAACAGAGCCGGTAGACCTGATTAAACTACCAGACCTCACAAAGATCCTGAAACGAGTTCAGGATGACCCTGGGTTTTTAATACTATTGTGATGTAATTAAAAAGTCCTTCCCCTTATCCAAGGGGAAGACAGATGGGGTCAGAACAAGCCTCAATCTTGGTCCACTCGCGACCCGAGTTCCGGATTGGTTTAAAAGGACATCCACGTAATAACGGTTATTTAACAGCCTATTTATTAACAACATGGCTCTTAACCATCCTAAACACTCCCCAAACCATCAGCGACCAAACAATGATGATCGCTTCCAGAACTAGAATATAGTCCGGCCATTCAGGAAGCAAGCTGAAGAAAGTAGTTCCCGGTGGTTTACCCATCACATACAGATAATTGCTGTCCAACATCAGATTTAAAAAATAGATCACGCCTGCTACCACATTTAAAGCTATAAATGATCTTCCCACATCTTTCAGTTCCAGATCCCATCCCCAGACGATAGACGGATACAGTCCCAGCAAAACCAGCATCAGGTGAACCATCCAATACCGAATGGCATCATAATGAAATAATGAGAATTCCACGGAAGGCGTAAAATTGGCTTGTGAAACTCCCAATATGATCCAAAAAAAGATCGTAGCCCAAACGGTTCTGTTTTTGGTTGCATACACCCAAACCATAATCATGGGCAGGAAATTACACATATGCAGAGGAATATCTTTGGTAACATCAAAAACACCCGTGTAGTGATTCAGGGGAATCTTAGCCAATTGCAGAACTGCAAGAAACAGGGCTATAACAAGCAGTATCCTTTGCTGAATTGATTCAGGTTTTTGTTTCAGAAAGCGAATAAACCACACAA
>Ga0098041_1000469_pt1 | contig 16252 bp, 17 predicted proteins | sample 8_EtaG_FD_77066 | JGI IMG/M metagenome (GOLD analysis project Ga0098041, IMG submission 77066) | Marine viral communities from the Subarctic Pacific Ocean - 8_ETSP_OMZ_AT15162 metaG | ecosystem: Environmental > Aquatic > Marine > Oceanic | place: Pacific Ocean | collected 2015-01-08
GCATTCAGACCTATGTTGGTTCGTGCCTGTGCCTTCTGAGTGGTTGTGAAAGATTGAGATGCATCTGCTCTGATCCTGTTGCCAAGAGCCGTGTTGATGGTGGAGAAATACGAAGCATCATCATTGATTGCGGCGGCTAATTCATTCAGAGTGTCTAATGCACCAGGGGCTGAATCAATCAAAGAAGTGACTTCGTTATCGACATAAGCCTTGATGGATTGTTGAGAAGCGGCATGGGTGGCAGAGTCAGATGCCATGTTGTCTTCGTCTTTGAGGTCTATTGTGATGGTGGCCGAGTAATCTCCGCTTGCCGTGTTGGTTTCGCTTTGGATGAGCATCCCCGTCCCTGCGGTCAGATCAACACCAGATGTGATGTCAGCCAAAACCGCATAGCCATAGGACAGTATCTTGTCCTGGATAGCCGCAGAGGTCATGAGCGATGTGTCATTGTCTGCAAAGGACTCAGAACTCACTTGAAGGCTATTAGCGGCTAATTCGGATACGGTTAGTCCACCTACATTGAGAGTGACCGCACCTGCGGCTTGATTTGCAGTAATCCCTGTGTTAGCAGTTATGCTATACACTACGCCGGTAGTGCTCGTTCCAATGGCAACACCGTTGATAGAACCCCCTGTGATGGATACATCATCCGAATCCTGAGTGGCTATTGTCCCTAACCCCAGGGATGTTCGAGCCGTTGCACCGCTTTCTGCCACCCAATTAACGCCATTTCCTACTATGAATACGCTATCAGAGGGGGTCATTTGGGCCAAAGTGGTCAAATCTCCGTCATAGGTCTGATATGTATTGGCTCCACTTACTGAGCCATCGGCTGGATTGACTACAGGATCAACTGCGGTTGCAAGCAAGCTGAACGTGATTATCTCGCATTGCAAGGTGTATCTGAATAGCTTCTTTGAACGATCAGAGAGGTCAGTCCTGGTCTTGTAGATGAGTCGGTCAAAGTTATTGTTGTCTCCTTTCCTGAAAGCATGAATGATTCGTCTGACTTCATCACGCATCTCAGATAGCCTTTCACGACTATCTACTGTCCTACAATCAATGGTGATATTGACGTGTTCATTCACATAATCATAGATGAGTTCTGGTTGAGCCTCATTGTGAGCCGTCTCGAAGATACGGATGACATCGTTATCGAGCATCCTCACTCGCTTCGCATCACCCTTGTCCAAATCGGCAATATCCTCTATGGATGGTTCGGGAGGCTTAGACCAATTCGTCACGAGAATATCTCGTAAAGCCCCTATTGCATCCTTAGCCACTCTTCGATGCCCCCTCTAGCTGCTCCTTCGCCTTCTTCCATGCGACACGATGAGGGTTATTCTCCATTTGCTTTGCAACATTGGCTTCAATCTCTTCCTCTGAGTATATGTTTCCATCCATCTCAGACATATTCTTCTCCTCTGCCAACAGTTTTGCCTTCATGCCAGGCTCTATTTTGGCGATAGTTTCACCGGCATTTGTGAGTTGCTTTGATGCTTCTCGCATTTCTTTCAATTGCTTCAGGAATCCAGGATGCACAGATCAACCACCCATGCCCGCAACTATGATACCCTCCTGGTATGGAATCAGTATCTTCTTCACTTCTTCCTCTAACTTCTGTATCTTAGATGGGAGATCCACATTTTGTGTCCCTTCGGGGAACATAGCAGTATAGTCATCCGTCATCATGATGTCCAATGCTACCATCTTGGTGCAAGCATCCTCTATTGCCTTGTCGAGATACCTCTCTCCATAGACGTATGAAATCTTAAGACTGTGATTCTCAAAGAACGGATATTGGTTGTTGAACATGATCGCCCCGTTGTCCTCCATAGCCCACCAATCCTTCTGCCTCTGCTCATCAGTTGAATCGCTGTCGAATCTTGTCTGGTAAATCTCAGTCACATTAGCAGATAGGCCGGATTGGAAATTTGATGTCAAATCATCAACAATGGTTAGGGCATTGCCATTCCTGGTGCATCGTGCAACTTTGATTGCGGTTCCTGTCCCATAGTAATAGAGGCCGTTTCCTTCTGTAAAGGCAGAACCATCTGTGAGATTGAAAGTGCTACCTGTCGATGTGGCAGTTGAATTGATGGTGTTGCAGAGGCCAAGATCGAAGCAACTCAGGTTTGTGACCGCAATGGTAGTGCCTTCTCCCTCATCTGTCGATCTCATGCTACTGATGAGGACTACTCCATCTCCGTCATCGCTGTTTGCAGTAGCGATGAACTCATGCGCGACATTGAGTGCCTTTCCATTCTCAGTCATTGTCCCTATCTGGATAGCGGTCTTCCCTGTCGAGTCATCTTGATTGATTAGATTGCCAATCTCACCGGCAATTGTCTTTACTCCGAAGTCTTTACTCCAAGTAGTGGCTGATGTCCCTGTCTGGAGAGTTGCAATATGGGCTATGTTTGGACATAGGTATATCTTGTCTGAAGCACCCAGGAGATGGGGGTCTTTGAGAGTGAGTTGCACTCTTGATGATGCTAACTCCCTGTAATGATCCCCCTGCCATACGCCCATTCGCAGGACTCTTTGAATGGGTCTGTTTCTGAGATAGACCGCACCAACATAGTCTGTGTAGTATCTGCGCCTGTATGGCTTGAAGGTAGTGAAGTTCTGATACTCATCGACAACAAGCCTGGGTCTCCACGCTATTCTGCATATTCTGTCGATGTAGTCTTGCCTTCTCCTGATCAGATGCTCGACTTGGGCTTTACTGATTCCCCTCTGAGATGAGTTAGATAAGATAGAAGCAGGTTGCACATACGCATCATTTGCTTTGGTGTAAGCCGTCCCAGGGTTTGTTGCTTTGAGAGTAATGCCCCCACTCGAACCTGTTGATTCAATCCCTGATATAGTCAAACTACTTCCTAATGCATCCACGTTGTCATAGAGAGTGATGGTATCTCCTGTTGCAAAACCCCATCTTCTGTAATCCGCACCTGCAATTGGCATCTTGATCACCGTTCCACCCCCCTCTGAAGCAGTAGATGTGTCTCCGATCAGAGCTGTTGGCTTGGCATCGGGCAATTGGAGGTATGATTCGACCTTAGCGACTGTGGTATATACCAAGTCATCAGGATAGAGGGGTTGGTCGGGCCTATGCCCTGGAGTGAATGTGCGTGGCATTACTGTTCATCCTCCTTAACTCCCCAAATTGTAATCCATGTCTCCTCCGCATCCCGCGCAACTTGGAGTCCAACAGAAATGGAGTAGGCCACAGGATAAGCATCGAGTCCCTGAACCGATGTTTTGAATGTCATATCTCTCCCTTCCTCTTATCTTGACGCGAACGGTTTCGGCTCTGTCCAGGTTCTCCTTACTGAAAGGAGAATCGTCTGTCGCTATGGAACCTTCGTCTGTTGCGATCTCTGCCATCCGAACCTTGCGGCGGCGTTCTATTGCGTGTGCTTCTTCAAAGCAAAGTTCGTCTAGTTCGACAGACAACGGCAAGCCCCCGATTAGGCTCGTCCACCTGTGACTGTCACATATACTGTCTGAGCCGATAGTGAAGTCGAACCATTTACAGCGTCCAAAGCCGTGCCGTTCGCACCTGATTCGTATGCAAGGAGTTTCTTTGCAGACCTGTCATAGTTATACACATATCCTCCTATGTCTGACTCAACATGGACTGTTTCGATATTTGACACATATGCGGTGAGATCTAGTGGCTCACCTGCTGTGGGCCAATTTCCCGATGGGGTTAATTTCAGAGCAACAGTAAGCCTATTGCCCGTCACATTCGTTCGTCCAAGTTGCTCTACTGTGAGTGCCATACTGATACCTACGTTATTTTCAATCCTATTTAACCACTACTTTACTCATGAAGGATGACGATTCGTGCTTTGCTTCCCGTAGATGCCGTGAAAACCTTGCTCCCCCCTAATGCTAGAGTGAATTTGACCCTACCACAAACCGCACCATTCCACGATCCAGCTACTGAACCAGGGCTTGTCACAGTCAAGTGAACTCCTGCAGTATCTGTGTTGGCTCCCTCTGCTATCTGGAAGTGTCCGATTAGATTAGTCGCATTCCTGAAATCGAGGCTGGAAACAGTATTGCAGTAGGGATACTCAGTAGCACCATCCATCGAGATTGCCATAGAACCCTGAGAGTTAGTAGTAGCCGTGCAATCCATAGCTGCCATGTCTAATATGATGCGAGAGATTTTGCCATTTATGTCGATAGTCCCACTTATGGAACCTGAGCCATCCGATTCTATGTCTAGGACTCGGCGGTTGATTCGAGAGCGACTTGCATATCGGCCTACGCCATCATCAATCTCAGCCGTCACTCAGATGCCCCCGTGATATGTTCACGGGCCTGAACCGTCATAGAGGCTTTAGTCGATCTATTACTAATCGCTATGCCCTTCTCGGAACACCAAGACATCATCTGCGCCCTTGTCATCTTAGAGTCAAAACCGGATGCCGCCAGGAGGATGTCCACATCGACTTCTTTATCTGAGATAGGAGGCAAGGGAGCTACGTCCTCAACAACCTCTTCCTTAGTTGGGAGGACTGTCTCCTTGACTTTCTCAACTACCTTCTGTGGTATCTCGGTGACTTTCTCGATTTTGCCCTTCTTTGGCTTTTCAATGGTGGAGGCCATTTTCTTTGCCTGGTTATCATCGCTTCCGACAACCTTCCAAGAAGTCGCTCCGTTCTCTATCATGGGAATGAACTTGTCACGGATTAGATCCTGTGGAACATCATCCCTAGTCATCCCTCGGGAGAACCCGATGACGTGACTTCTGCTGAGTTTGATCTCGCAGTAGGGTCTCATCCCAATGTATTGGAGGCTAAGAGCCATGTTGGCTCACCTTCACCTGTATAGGATAGTCAGTCTGTAAGTATCTGTGCCTGTGCTTCCTGCCGTTGTGAACTGAACCTCTCCAGACACGATGGTCGGGATGGTTGGTTCCTCAAAGCCACCAGATAGATTCTGTATTCCAAGAATCGCTAGTGCCTCGGTTCCATCGACTCCGGTGATCGTGGTGTCGCTGAAGTTCAACTTGGTTAGGGTCGATGCTGAGATGCTTACTAGATCAACGACTAGGAGATGAACTGCTCCCTGGACGCTGTTGCTTCCCATTGGGCTTTGTAGCCAATCTGTATTATCTACTGCTCCCATCCATAGACGGGCATCCAATACTACGCTGCTTGTTCCTTGTGTGATATTTGCTGTTGCCATATTTTTTCACTTCCTTTTTTTCTCCATCAATCTCCGAACACCTATGCGGCGATGTCCCTCACCTTTCCGTGTGCTCGGTAGAATAGTTGCCATAGGTCTCCCATTGTGTGGAACATACCCATCTGTCCTAGCCTGTTGATCCCGAATGGGTCGCCTGTCTCAATACCGGACTCGTGGTATAGGGTTGGCTTGGCTGTGCAGAAATACATATAGTCAGAGTCGATGAAATACATTCTCGACAGTTCGCCTGAGTCTGCGTGAACATCCTTAGATGGAATTAGTGGAACGCCGTTGTAGGTAGCGACCACGAAGCCCGCCTCCATGCCTGGAACACCCTTCACTCCATTCACGCCTGGGACTACTCTCTTCATCTCGGTGAATCTCTGCTGAGGTTGTAGTAGCTGCTGAACCTTCTCAAGAGTATCGTAGCCGGTTAGGATAACCTTTGGCTGTCCACCCTTCTCCCATACGCTTCTGAACATCCCGTCAATTATGTTCAGACTGAGGGCGCGAGGCAAAGCCGATGTGCTTCCTGCGTCCACGTTCGCGTCATACCATGACTGTGAGGAACCTGCGCTCCTCGTGATGTTGTATTGGTTGTGATCTGCTGCTAAGGTCACGAAGTCGGTTGCCGTCTCCACGAAGGAAGAGGACAAGCACCTGTCAAGGGACTCGAAGTCGTTCCCTGCGGCGTTGTCCACATCCTCTAGTAGCATGACGTTGATCTGCTCTGCGTGGTGCTTTGCCATCTCCATCTTCATTACTGCCCTTGCGTCTCCCAATCCGTCATCCTTGTCAGCGAGGAACATTGCTGTCTCGCTTAGGTCGAAGGTGTGAGCCACAGTCTTGGGCTTGGTGCTGACCTCTGCGAAGGTCGGCTTGGTGGTTTCTGGTAGAGTCCCGTTCTCAGGTAGTCCGCCGCCCTTTGCTGGATCGGGCTTGGCCGTGACGACCCTCCATCCTGACTTTTCCCAGGGCTTCTTCGGTAGTATGCTGAAGGCGTTGAACTCCTGGTTGAGCTGTGACCAGACCTTTCGGCCAAAGATGGCCTGGTAGGTTCCGGTTGTGCTGCTAACTAGGGGCGAGTCTGCCTTTAGCAAGTCGGTTCCAGAGTAGGCCCATGCGTTTGCTCCTGCACCCGCACCGTAGTATAGCCTCTCCATGTCTTCAATCGTTCGTATGTATCCTTTTGATCCACTCATGTCATTCACTTCCTATTATCTCCTAGTCACCCAAGACGATTACTCGCCTGTTAGTGCCCTCCTTGCTAGCTGCTCGGTGGCTCTCCAGGACTCAAGGTCATTGCCCATTGCGGCAAATTCCTCGTTCGTGGGAACTCGAATGTCGGTGTGCGGAGAAGCCGTTGCTGACTTCTGGATCTCGGTGTTCTGAGTGTTGAGGCTGGCTATCTCGGCCTTGAGAGCAGAAATCTGCCCGCCGAAGTCGTTTGCCTTCTGAACCTCAAGCGCACGGGCGGTCTCTGATGCGTAGCGAGCCTCCCAATCCTGCTTTACGATGGACTTTAGCCCCTCTTCGTCACGAAGGGAAGCGTATGCCGCGTATCCTCTCTCAAGTCCGGCAGGAGTCACTTTTCCTGGAGGAGACTTGATGACGTTCTTGCCGCCTGATGGTGCGTTGTATGCCATGTTGGCAACGCCTGGCTGCTTGATGACATACTTGTTGCCACCAGGAGCCGATAGAGAGGGATAGGACACTTCTGTTGCGTCCTCTCCTGCGCCGATCTCGTCACCCATTCCTCGGTGAGAGTATCCACCAGAGCCGTCCACTCCGACCATGTATGCCTTCTCAAGACCGAAGTGAGTCCTCAGTCCGTTGAGATCGACACCCTGCTCGTGTGCGAACTTCTCAAGAGTGTCGATGTAGTGAAGGGCATCTTGAGTGGATTTCTCCATTACCTCTTCTTTTTCTTCCGACTTCTCCTCAGTCTTCTCTTCATTCTTGTCGATAGCCTTCAGTATTCCTGTCAAGCTATCCCTTATTTCTGTCAATGCTTCGTTGTCCGTCATTTTCTCCACTTCCGTGTCATCCATTTTGAGGATTGTATAACCGGCCTCGGGGTTGATGCCCTTTTTGCAAAGGGTTATTTCATGCAACTCAAGGTCGGTAATCTCTCTGTGGTTGCCATGCTCTGGTGTATGCTTGTTCACACGGAACAAAGCCTGGCCTCCTATTGAAAAGGCGCGAAGATCTCCATCTCGCACCTGCTTTTGCACTTCTCGTGCCTTCTGAATGTCGCTGCGTATCTTGCATACGACAAAGAGGCCGTGATCGTCCACCTCGGACTTCCACACGCGCCCCTGTGAATCTGAAAAGGAATCAACGACTTCTCCGACTTGGATGCCGCTGTGGGCTAACTGCACGTTTCTGTAAGCCTTGTTCTCCATGAATTTGCCGAATGCTTTCTTTAGGGCCGCAGTTGGGATTCTATCTCCTTGCTTGTCCACCATGTCCACACTTGCATATCCGGCAACGAACAGCTCGCTTCCCAAATCCTCTTTGATTAGGAAATCTGAGCCAAAAGCCGACCATCCCAATGAAGGTGAGAGCATCTGTGCGGTTGCCATTAGTCTATCGCACTTTTCTCAATGGTATATGAATAACAACATGACAGGGTTGTCAGCATTCACAGGGCATCATCATGTCGAAGGGCGGGCAATACCTCGTTTTCTTCCTCATCATGATCTTTATCTTTACCTGGGAAACGGATAACTGCCTTTCCTTCGTTGATGGTTAATGTAGCATCTCCATCTTCTGTGCTTACTACCATATTCATTGGTCTGAAAGAAGAGGTTGGATCAATCTCAACACCATCCTTCTTTGGATTCCCGAATGTCGTATTCTCCTCCTCTGTGATTTCAGTTGGCCCTGTTGGAGCTGTGATGTCTGCTTGCATACCAGACCACGCGCCTCCATCCGAGGATGCTTGATTCATGCGAGGGAATGCGAATTTCTCGGCTATGTCATCGTCAATTGCCTCATTGACAGTCCATTTCTTGTCTTCCGTCTGTTCCAAGCCATACTCTCCAGCATACTTGTCAAGCAGACTTTGAGTCAAACCATCCACATGAGCAATCAAATGCTTACTTGTCAATGCAACCTCTTCTGATGTTATGGTCTTACGAGCATGACGCATGATGTTCGATATGCTATCATCGTCATCAAACTCTTCTTCTGTAATCACAGCAGGTGCTTTGTCTAATGATTTCCTAAACATGGGTCGCTTTCTGTATGATGGTATTGCTTGGTTTGGCATCCCAACATAGAGTGCGGCTACCGGACTCCACAATGGGAATTGGGATTTGGCTTGCTTGATTAGATAGTTCGGGCCTTCGTATTCATCAACATAAACTCCATTCTCATCAGAGTCAATCTTCACAATGACAGGCGTGTAGATGGATGGATACTCTAAGATAATGTTTGAATCTCTTATGCTCATCTCAGGCAAAGGAGGAAGTATTGCACTCTTGGTTATGTCATCCTGGGCATACAATACCCACTTTGGATGGACATCCTTGCCTTTCATGAATGTTGATTTGGAATCACGGATCAGTAAATCAGTCCGGTCAAAGTTAGCTATTGTTTTGATTAAGCCGCCTTCATCGGTATTGACACATGAATTGGGCGAAGGGAAATGGAGGTTATCCGTAGAGGAGTATAGGGTTCGTAAAGCATCGACACGATCAGATAATGGCTCTTGACTCATATCCGTGTCCTTGTGGATTAGTAAATCAACAACAGTCAGGACATCCCCATCCACATATCCATCGAACATCGCATCACCCTGGATAGAGTCCTTGAGGGATTTCTTGACTTTGCTGGGCAGACTCATCGGATCTATGCTCTTTCCTGACTTCTTCACAAATACTCTTTCTCCCTTTGGCTTCTTTTGGACGACCCAATCGCCACTAAAGCCCTTGAGATCATCTATGTCATCCAAATCTTTGACAACATGAGCAGGTTCAATCTTAGTCTTGAATACACCTGTTGGTTCATAATCATCCGACTTGTTGATGTCTGTATTGAGTGCCGCTTCGCCTGTCACCTTCGGACTTAGTGCATTGATCTCCTTTGTCTTCGGGCCGATTTGCCTCTCATTGTGGTTTATGTCAGCCGCACTCACCAACAACTCATGTGGTGTCCTCTGGAGGATGTTGAATGGAGTTTCCTTCATATCCCAAACCAGACCGTTTGTGTTGCGATCCCATTTGTAAGTAAGAGTAGCGGGCATCTCATGACCCCATGAATCAGTTGCGCCATTGTTGAACATGGGGGCGATGACGCTTTGAGAAGAAGGAGATACAGGCCCAAACGAACCAAGACCTTCTGCAAGCTGACCGGATGAAGTATCAGGCACCTGGTATTCAGAACCATGAACTCCTTCTTTCCTCATCAGGAGATGGTTAGCCGCTGCGACAATCTGACCTATGTTGCCTCTCGCTATTGTGTTCATCATGGGATCGCCCGCAATGGGTGCAATGACATCCGCACCAAACTGTTGTTTGACTTGACCAGATAATTGGGCTACGACACTAGCAAGTGCCGAATCGCTATCCACCCCATGTTGGTTATGCAAATCATGGTATGTCTGATTCGAGTTAGGGTGTGGCCTTCGGAGGACTCCCAATCTCGCACTACCTAGTTCTGCGACATCCATGAGTTTGTCGCCAAAATTACTCAGTAGCATTGCTTCTGTTGGGATTACCATCCTCCCTCCTGTGCCACCGACCTCAGAAGGGTGGTTGTTGTGACGCATAGCCGCAGATGTCCAGGATGATCTGCCTCGCTCGAAGTCCACGTCACCAGATGATATTGAGCTCAATGCGGATGCATACTCCGGTGTGGCATTGGCAGATGCAGGGAAATGAGATCCGGCTAACATATGAGGGCCATCAATAGGAACGCCATCGAAAAGCAAATCGGCAAGCCAATTCTCACCAAACACCTCGGGGTATGTCTGGTTGAATATCCCTTTCAATGAAGAAGCATCCCGTCCCACTCCTCCATGATATTGATACGGTTCCCACCAATGGAAGTTATGCCCAGGCTCATCTCCTATGAAGGGGGATGTGAGTGAAGCATTCGGAACTTCTTCCGGTGCAGAGGAAGTCGGGCCACTTCTGTCGCTTGGCCTCTGCCACCATGCAGACATGGGCGTGAACCTATCCCTCCAATTTCTCAGATAGCGGTTCCAATGAGTGCCCGTCTTCTCCTGGAACTTGTTGAGTATCGTTCGTGCTTCAGGACTTTCGGGACTTTCGGTCTGACTCAAATCCTTGAGCAATCCGTAAAACCTCTCGCCTTCTTCCGGTTGATGCCATTCCAGGCCGAATAAGAATGGTAGCAACCCAAACTCATTGGCGAGGTATTGCCTCTTGTCCGACTCCCAATTCTCCTCTGCGCCGTAGCCACGATTCCTATCTCTCTCGTATAGGTCAAGCATCGACATCTTCGGATCTCCAAATATCTTAGCATCCTCTGGTGAGAGTTTCATGCCCCTCTCTCCTTGCTTATGTGCCTCACCCATTAGATTGATGAAATCAAAGATGTCATCGACATACTGTGGTTCGCCATGAGCCGCATTATGCAACAATGGACAACAGTTCGAGTTCATCCCAAATGGGTGATGTTCGCCATAGTGATTGTCCTCATCGGCCATAGGCCAATCTTTCATAGGTGATGTTCCAATCTTAGAATGCCCTGCCAGGTATGATTGGTAATCACTAGGGATAACCATCTGAGAAGGAGGGAGTGGGGAACCCAAATCACGCATAGAATAGACAGGCGGTTCTTCTGCCATCGCCATAGCGGCCATGTCCTCTTTGACTAGCTCTTTGCCATCCAATGATTTTAGATATTCTGCAACAGGAGGGTCAAGCCCCATGATGGTAGAGAGAACCACATCTGTTCTGAGTTTAATGTGATCAGTCATATTCCCACCTTCATAGGCGGGCATAGATGCTTTCGATTAACCCCGCAATCTCTTCGACTACTCCTTGCTGGCCGACAGTAGCCTGTTTCTTTATCTCGGCTAGTGACTCTTCGACTTTGGCACGATAGTCGTAATCTCCGCCATCGTTGAAGTGCATATGCATGGATGATGAATCCTTGTCATATCCGGTCTGTGCTACTGATGGCATCTTGAAGACCTCATTGATTGCATTGGATGCCGAAGCATCTTCCGTGTAAGGCAATACTTGGTTGCCCTGGTATCCGGCGGCAGGTATCTCCGTCTTGCCTGAGATCTCCATGAACATGGGTCTTACGTTATCTCCTGAACTCTCTTGGACATACTTCCTGATAAATTGATGAGTATGATCTTCTTTCTTCACATCTTTCGTGCCTTTTGGTTTTGGATAGCATTGCTCGCAAGCCGAACCCTCTTCGCAACCCATGTTGCACTCTGTATTGTAAGTCGAGTTCTTCGCTATGCCGAGTGATTTCTCAATATCCTTTACAATAGCCAATAGCTTGCCTTCTGCGGTGTCGGTCATAGGATTTACAAACTTCATCTTCGATTCATCTCCCTTTCTGCATCTTCCCACTCTCTGATCTCGTCATGTCGTGAAACGCTCTTTGCAATCAAATCGCCGCTACCTGCGAAGGGGCCGCTAAATGACTCCTGACCCGTTTCACGGTTCAATGGGTCGAATGTTTCCTCTGCATGAGGTGTGATGAATTGTTGCCACCCCTGTGCCTTCATGGTCTTAGTTGGGTCATTGACGGCTTCCCGCAATTCTCGGTTCTCCATCTTGAGTATCTCGTTCTCTTCCTTTAGCACCTTTGCCTCTGCAACTGCGGCTTTGGCTATGTCCATCGCATCTTCCGTGTCTGACATTACATTGCACCCCCTGTTTCACCCATGCCTGGGACTAATGCATTAAGGTTCCCGTTTGTCTGATCGTTAGCCATATTCATAGGGTCGTGCTCCCCCAATGCTCTCTCCTCCGGCTCATTTTGCATATTGAGGATGACATCTCTAAAGGCATCTATCATCTGCCTTACCTTCATGATTCGCTTGTTTCGCTCTGAGATAAAATTGTGGTCTATGTTGGCACTTGCGTATTCCGTGCCGACTTTCTGACCAGCATTGAGGATGTCATCGCCTGAATCTAACCAATTTGACATTTCCAACCACATATTCTTGGCCGCAGCATGATTGCCACTTCCCATCATGTGAGCAGGTAATGCACCAGGGTCGCCCAATGGCCCCTGGACATTCTGAACGTCTGCATTCAATCCTTGTTCGGCCAATGCACCCATTGTGGGGTCTTGCTTACGGATAATATCGTCACGGACACGCAAGGCTCGTAGGCGTTCACCCACTCCCCCTGATGCCCTCCATGACATCTCAATACACCTCATGGGGGCGGAACACTCTATCGGTTCTGCCCGCACGAACTACACCGAGGGCTATTGCACCGTCATTGACGCTAAGGTCGCCATCGGTGTTGTCGAATTTCCTGATTGCTCCGAGTTGAAGTGCATCATTGGTCTTCTTTGACATTGCCTTTGTTAGACTGTCATGCAGAGCGAGGTCATCTCCTAAACTACTCAATGCATTCTTCGCATCATTCAGATGCTTCTCTATGTCATCCCTGTTATTGAAATCTATTGCCTTAATCATGGCTTCCATTGATGCCAACGCCCTTCGGGCCATAGGATCCATCTTTTGAAGTCCAAATAAATCGCCTTCGCTCATGTCGCTCGTTCCTCCCTATTTTTTCCATTGTTAATGACTGTTATCCTATCGTTGCCCTTTTGCTCCGGCGTTCCTAAACTTGGCATCAACACCTTCTTCGGCTTGTGTTTTCTTATGATCTGTGGAGTTTCCTCGGGTCGATGAGGATGCGTGTGCGCCACTCACTCTCTTAATATTCACAGGAGATTTACCAGCCGATGCTCGGGATGGTTTTCGTTGATCCTCCCCTAATGTCTTGAGGGGTGGTATATCAGAACCATGTGTCATGGCCTCGGACTCTTTGATTGGGAGTTGGCCGTAATCCAGGCCATCTCGCTTGACGACACCCCATGCCTTCTCGAATGCTGACATTTTAATCACTCAAACTCTTCACGGAACATAGTCTCATCATCATCATCATCACCTGTCAGACGAGGGCTTACTCCCTCTGCTTCTTCATCCATATCGACCTCTGCCCAATCAACAGGGTTGAGGAATCCACCTTTAACACGGCCTTCATCAATAGATGTATCTGTTCGATTACCTTGAGATGTTTGACCCATGCGATCTTGAGTTTCTTTGACTCTCCACCCACTATTTAACATCAAATCAACGGCTTTGCGTTCTGCGGAATATGATGCACCCATACTGTCTAGTCTTCGGATAAGTTTGATGAGTTCGCTAGGACCCCCACCTGCTTCCTTGAGTTTTCCCGCTAACCAGATATGATCCCAAGTAATGTCATTCTTGACGACATCCCATGCCTTCTCGAATGCGGTCATTGTGGAGGAGCACCCCCTGCGCCTGGTGGTGCGCCGCCTCCCTGTTGCATCTGAGCCTCCTGGGCCTTAGCCGCAACCTCTTCGGGCGAAGGCTCCTTGAAATCGAACTCTAGGAATTTATCATCTATCTGATCCCGTAGTGCGGCATCGTATCCGGCTTGCTTCATCTGCATCATGTTGCGGATAGCCATCTCATCCCTGCGGAAGCGCATGATTTCATCCTCTTCCTCATGTGGGTTCAATGTGATATTCCACTCACTTATTCCGAATGCCTCAAGCAGAAGGGGGAACAAGTGCCTGTTGTATATCGACTGAGAATAGGCCAATGCACGGTTAGTGACTACGATTTGCATCCCTTCGTTGTTCAGACCCCCTCCAGACACGTCATTCATGAATACGTTTGACACTCCATAGTATGCAGATATGCGTTGTCTGATGTCATCCTTGATTGGGATATACTGCAATTCCTCAAGCGTATCCATCATTCGGACATACTCAAGACCACCACGACCAGACTCGGTTTCGACACCGATTGTAGGGACATAGCTCGGGTCACGCTCAAGATGCTCTTGGATGTTCCTCGCCGTTCTCTCGACAGTTTCCATGTTAGATGACTTAATCACCATGACACCACGAGGCATCCTCCTCTTCTGGTATGCGGAATAGACGTAGTTGTCCATAGCAATGAGTGTGTTCACTTGCCGCCACATAGTAGCAACGGGGCTACGCCCATACAGTTTGGATGGCGACCACTTGCTGATGTGGATGACTTCTCCCTCAGTATATACCTGGCCGTTGCCCACACCTGCTAGGTTGATGTAATGAATTGGGACTACCGGCATACCCGATACAGGACATACTGCTTCAGGGTCACTTGACCTAAATGAACGATCAACTAGGCTGGTGTATTGAGTTCCTCCCCTTATCCCTCTCTTGTCTGAGATGATACGCATAAAGATGGGGTCGGCTCTCGATACCTCCCTTATGCGGAAGAATTGAGGTTGCTTGGTGGCAGGGTCAATGAAATACTCTTTTGTCAAGACTAGGTATGCATCATCAACGATATTGAGATCCATCTCTATCTCTCGAAGGATGTCAATGAATTGCTGAGTCATCCTGTTCTGTCCACCCAGGATAGTTTCTGCATACTCAATCTGTCCCTTGTCTGCCTTCCGAACCTCTCCGCCGCATGACTTGCAAGAATCAACCTCTTGATGGAACTCTGATTCACACTCCACACATTTTGAAACGAATTTCGCTTTCCATTCCCATCCCTTTCGGAATGTCTCGACACATAGGTGATTTAGAATTGACCTCACAACCATGCATTCGTATGCTGCAGCATACAATGCAGGGACGGTAATTCCTTGAAGGAGAGGTGGTTCTTGAACACCTTCTGTGAATAGGGGCATAGAAGGGATAGGAGTGTTATACCTCTCCATATCCATGCCGATAGCAGCGAACATCCTTTCCATTTTCTTACTATCAACCACTTGCCTTCACCGCCTCTTTCATGTTGTCGAACTCGTCCACGCTTAATTTGTGTTTCCGCAATAGCCTTGATCGCTCTTTTGCCTCAACTGTATCATACGCCATCACAATTAGAGTATCCCTGTCGCCCCTCAATGCAGAGAGCATATTGCGTGGAGATGGGTATTCGCCGCCATCCGATAGATGGGGTTCTGCCATTTCCAATGCCTTGAGAACAGAGGTGTCGCCTTCGATGACTAATCCTGAGCCTTCGGCCTTAATCCCTGCTATGCCTTCTTTCTTCAATGCCTCTGCATACCAGGGTGCGGATGGTGCATTGAAATTGATTTCTAACCGAGGATACAATCTCGTATCGAATTTGAAATTACTACTGTTGTCAATCAAACCTGCGAGGAATTGATCTGCATCCTTCAAGATAACATCTCTGCGTTTAATGTCATAGAATAGTCCTCTCCCCATAGATTTACTGAATTGACCTATTGCAATTATATCAAAGAGGAAACCATGAGATTTGATGAGTGATGAGATCTCGGCAGGACTTGCCTGGACACCATATGATTTGAGAGTCTGAGCATTAACTGCACCTCTTGATGATAAAATGCTCCTGCAATTATTGAGGATACCTCGTTCCCTATGAGATAGCCTTTCTGATTTGTCAAGAGTAGTCCTCCATAGCTTCTCGGCCTTATCTCTGCCTTCTTCATCCGAGGCAGACACCCAGGACTTAACGAAACGGCGGAATGGCAAATTCAACCTCTCACTATTCTGATTCAGAGAATCATAGTCCAGATCAGTCAGAGGTAGTGAACCCACCAAGTCCGGCGATACGCCTGGAAATTGTGAAAGAGTCGCTTGCTTCTCCAAGAGTAGTAGTGGTTGGATTGAATCCAATACTTTGACTTCATTGCCTTTGATGAGGATCTCTGTCAATTCACGTCCTGTCATCCCGAAGTTGTCCTGGAACCATGTATTCATCTTGGCTATGGGGATTTGAGGTGCTTCAGGTGGCAGAGCCGTTCCTTCTTGCTCAGTTGGAACATCGCTCTCTGCACTATCCATCCCCTCTATCTCTGCA
>Ga0098041_1000479_pt1 | contig 16034 bp, 4 predicted proteins | sample 8_EtaG_FD_77066 | JGI IMG/M metagenome (GOLD analysis project Ga0098041, IMG submission 77066) | Marine viral communities from the Subarctic Pacific Ocean - 8_ETSP_OMZ_AT15162 metaG | ecosystem: Environmental > Aquatic > Marine > Oceanic | place: Pacific Ocean | collected 2015-01-08
ATAAGCAAGAATAGCTTGTTGTTCTTTATAACGAGCTATATCGCTAGCTAAAGGAAGAGTTCTTAAATCAGGATATGAATATAACAGATCACTAATTGTTCTTGAGGGTATAAAGTTCTCTCCAAACACTAAACTATGAGCACTAACTAAATCAGCAAACTTCTTTCCTTTCGGATTTAGTAATGTGTCCTCAGCTTTATATCTTTGTAATAATTGATTACCTTGTGCAGTATTTCTAGCTGCAGATTTTATTTTATTATTAATCAGTTCTTCACTTTTACCTTTTTCTCTCATTAGATCTACAAAATCTCTATCTTTACCAACTAAGGTTTCATCTAATGCTGTAATTCTATCTGCTTCAGGAGTTACAAAATCTTGTTCTGCCTCTATTAGTTTTTCTAATTCTGCTATCTTTTGATCAAGTTCTTGAAGTTTAGGATCCGTATGTGTGATAACTTCTACGTCATCTATATTCTTGTCAGTTTCAGGTTTATCTCTTAAATCTTTTTCCCTCTTCTTTATCTGAACTTCCCTATTTTCTTTTTCATCTTTCTCTCTTTGATCTCTTTCCCTTTGTTCCTCCTGTTCTTTTTCTATACGCTGACGCTCCTCATCTCTTTCAATCGCAGCTTCTTTAGCTCTAGTAGTAAATTCATCTATTATAAGTTGTTTAATATAGGCATTTGAATATTTTCTAAACGCTTCTGCTAACTGTTCTTCAGACATATTACGGAACATAGTTCTATAACGCTTTTCCATCTTCATTAAATCCGCTTGTTTTTTACGTATAGCTTTACGGGCGTTTTCATTTAAACCAGGCATCTGAGACATTTGATATAACTTTAAATAGTTCTCTTGTGTCATTCCCATTTCTTTAGCTTCTCTCATAAGAACTCCACTATACCTATCATTTCTTCTAAGCTTTTCTACTCTACCTATATCCTGAAGTAATGTAGTTCTACCATCTTCAGTTTTTAATGCGTTAAACGCTTGCACAGCTTGATTCCTAAGGTTCCTAGCATAGTCAATTTCCATCTTGGCTTTTCTAGCCTTATCTATAGTATCTACTCTACCTTTTTGTTTTTCTACTTTAGATTCCCAAGCTTTAAATTGCTTATCGAATTGGCCTTTTAAAGTTTTTTCGTGTTGTGTAGATAGAGCATCTAATAATTTAGCACGCTGTTCTTGTAAAGCTTGGAACTCAAATTGTAATTGCCCGTTTAATTCTGCATCTACAGGCTGACCAGCATCATCTAAGTTCTCATTTATACGCCTAGCAACGTCTGACATACGATCATTAAGAGCTTCTTCCTGCTCTGTAGTCTCTATTAAATCTCGCATACCTGTATAATTAATATCTCCATTAGTTAACTCTGATAAGAGGTCTGCATTCTCTTTTTCTTTAGCATCAAGATTATCCATTTGCATAACAGAGTTAAAATATTGAGCTCTGAATATCTTCATACTCTCATTCTTTATCTCCATATTTTGTAACTCTTCAGGCGCTAGTTTTTCAGTTGCCCATCTATAAAGACCTTTACGTTCTTGCGTTTGAAATGCTTGCGTAGCTTCTTGAAATACCTCCTCTGATCTTTCAACTTTTTTAAGTAGTTTACTTATATAACTAGCTTTATCTACTTTTACAGATTCCATATCTATACCAAAAGTTGCAGCAAAGTCTTCATCGGTCATTTCTGCTGCGTCTTCTATTCTTTGTTTAAAATGCTCTATATTACCTTCTTGAATAGCAGATACTACCTCATTTTGTATTAAAGCTTGATGAGCTTCTTCAAAGGCTTCTAAATCCCCCTCTTCTTCAGCTTGCTGCATTAAGTATGTATACCTACCACTAGCTTCTTTTCTTTCTATCTTATCTCTTGTTTCTTTTAAAAAGTTTTTGTGTACTCTATTAATTAATGTTTCCGTTCTCGCATCTTGCTCTGCTAATTCTCGACTTGTTCCTCTAATAGTAGATATACCCCCTGTTAAGAAACCAAGTAACAGAGATTCTTTACCTTCTTTAGTACCAAATAAATCTACAAATGCATTACCGATTGAGGCTACAGCATCTGCCTGCCCGGCGTCAGCATTCTTATCTAAATAATAATCTGTTACTGCGTTATTAGATACATACTGTAAGCCCTCTTGAGTCATCTCAGTACCTGCACTACCTGCATAGGCTTTAGTATTTCGCCATATTCTTCTCATTTTAGACAACTTACTACCCTCTATTAAAGTAGCATCTACAGCAGCTTTACCTGTTCCAGAAATAGGATTAAACTTAATTTTAGGTTTATATCCATTAATCATTCTACCAAACATTAAAACATCAGTAGTTCCTACAATAGCTAAGTTAGCAGCAAAGTTTACATTAGAAGCCGATTGAGCTTCTCCTTTAAGTTTATCTTTTACATCTTCTGGTACTTGTCTCTCGTCTACAAATCCATTTTCATCCATATACTGCTGAACTAATGAACCATAAGCTGTGTCATACGTGTCTCTAGCTTCAATTGAAGATTCTGCCCAAGCCATTGACATTCCAGCGTCTAAAGTTTTTAAAGCTTGTCTATTTAAATTTCCTTTAGCTATGTCCTTAACCCCTTGTCTGATATTACCCATAGTAGACCCACTACGTTTCATACCTTCTTTAAACATAGTCCTTATACCTTTCTTAACAGTCTTCTTAGTAGCTTCTTTAGCTGCTTGAAATAATAACTTTCTACCTGTTTGAGCTGCCGCTTGTAAGCCCATTCGTGTCATATTACCCGCAACTCCTACAGATCCGTATCCTCCAGTAGCTATAATAGTAGCTACAGAAGCTAATGTATAAGCAAATCCATTAGCAAATTTATCTGCCCAAAAGTTAGCAACTCCTTTACCGGGATTAAACATTTGTTCAAAGAACCCAGCATGCTCCATTTCTCTGGTATTATAATTAGGCATTGCTTCTTGAGACCAGTCTTGCATTCCTTGAAACACTCTACTTACATTGTTATCATAAAGCTTGCTTATGTCCCAGTTATATAAAGCTGATAAAGTACCATTAACTAGTCCTATAGTATTCTCTCCTACAGCGGATACAAAAGTAACTCCAGCTTTACCTAAACCATTACCTATTTGTGCTAATGTACTTTGATGACGAGCTCTACCTTCATTTAGAGCGTCTAAATTGACTGCAGGTATTTCTACCTGACCATCAACTGTAAAATATTTTTTGTATTTATCTAGATCTAGATTATTATAACGTTTAAATAAATCTCCAGAAGCATCCCAAGTAGGAAGCTCCCCTAACTCCGCTGCTTTAGTTGCAGATTTAATGCCCCCAAATAAATCTAATTTAGGGCCTTTAGGCGTCGTTGTATTAGTTTTAGTAGCAGATGATACTAAATTGGTTGTATTATCTACGTTTCCTAGTAAATTAATCTTACTCATATCTATCGTCTAATTATTCCTTTTTCCGAAATATAATTTAATGCTCCTACTAGTTCATATAACATTGCTTCATTGTTGTAAGAACGACTTACCAGTCTATTATCCAACATCTTCAATGATGTAACTATTTCCGGGCCTAGGGCATTCACATCGCTCAGGTCATAAAATTCTCCTGTATTATGATCTGCAATCTTAATATCATAATACATTTGGCCTGATTCCATTTTTCTTTTACCTACTCTAAGACTTGCGCCTCCATTAAAGATAGGTAAGTCTATTTTTAAAGCTCTATCAGAAGTTACATTAACTTCATTTTTTACTCCTACTTTTGGTTGAAAAGCACTATTAAAGAAAGTACTAATATTTAATTTATTACTATTATTAAAATCGTTTTGTCCTCCTACATTAACCATATTATGTCCGTAAGATTGTAACATACGCTGTCTATTTACAGCATTAGTTTCAGTATCTAAAGCTGTAATCATAGCACTTTTATATGTCTCATTCTGTAAAGACTGCATAGGCATAGTAGTAGTCATACTTTCTTTAGTTTCATTATTTATCAACTTCACCATCATTAAAGGATTATCACTTACAAATCCTCCTGTTGCTGGCCAAGCAGATTCCATATCCCACTTATTAATATCTTCGTAATCTTCTAGTACTCCGTTCTCTACTAAATGATCTGCAAAAGTAATATCTTTTCCATATACATCTCTAACGGTGTACCCATTTTTATTAGCATTAAAAGCTGTAGTTATATCTACATTAAGTTTATTAAGAGGAGAAGATTTATCTGCATTTGTAATAACTGATCCTGATAAAGCGTCTGGATTAGCTTTTACAATCTCATTCACTTTCTCTAGTAATCTATATCGAGTATCTCTGGCTAATCCTTCTGAAGAAGTTATCTTCTGATTAATCAGACCTAAATCTCCTTCATTCCATCCCCCATCTCCTAAATCATGTCCATCTTTTAATTTTCCAGTTAAGACTATTTCTCTAAAATCATCATAATCCATTTGCTCTTGCTCATCCCAATTCCAAGGCATGTTAACTCCCATCCAACCTATATCAGAATCTGCACTACGTTGCCACCTATCACCTATAGCAGGCGCGTTACCTGCAGTCCAAGTACCAAAGAATCCTCCACCTGTTTCCCATAACTCTTTTATATGAGCTTCAATATCAAAGCCATTATCTTTAGCTAGTTGAAATAACTCACTTTGGTGTTTATTTCCTTCAGCCGCATTCTTCTTATATGTTGCGTGATCATTAATCAGCCTATTTATATCTGGTGCATATTCTTGTATACGATATACTTGTTGAGGTGTAACTCCTAATATTGGAGCTAATTCCTCTGGAGGAGCTGTAGAATATTCTGGCTTATTCATCAATAACTGATTATAACTTTCCAATACTAATCTAGCAGTACCCTCATCTAGCCCAGTATCTGTTTGAAACTCTTCTAATGCTAAGTTCAACGTATTCCCTGTAGTTTCTACAAGATCCATAGACTCGTTATTAGCAGCTTGTATTAATCCTAAATCAACAAATTCATCTTGACTTATAGTAGTAGCAGATATAACGTTTCTACTTTGCGCGTACTTACTATTATGAGAATATTGCATATACTCTGGAAGAGCGTCTATAGTCTGTTTAAACTTCTTAACTTGGTATACCTCACCAGCAGCTCTTAATGCTGTATCTAACATTCCTTGTGAAGCTAATTGACCATATACAGCTGCCTCTGCTTCTTCTTGACTTTCAAATGTTCCATTCTCCATCAATTGTGATACTGCATTATTGAAATCTACTAAAGACTCTCCTTCAAAAGCATCTTTCATATCACCCGTATACTCCGATGCAGATATATATGCTTCATCTTGTAAGAATGCTTTAACATCTTCTCTACCAGATAGCATAATCATAGCTCTGTCATAAATCATTTGAGGGGTTAAGTACTCATTACTAGTACCTACTTTCATAAGAATACCTGTAGCAGGATCTTCTGTAAAACCTTCGCTAGCTACTAACTCTGCTTTTAAATCTTTAGCAATATCACCAGCCATTTCTGTAAGCTCTAGTCCTTTAGCCCACTGCCTTCCACTAAAAAACCCTTCCCATAGACCTGTTTCTTTATTCTTCTTAAGCCCATCTCCTTTACTGTACATATCTTTAGCGGCTTGAATTCTCTTAGATCTTTGTGCAGGAGTTAAGTCTTCTCGTCCTTGTAACTCTTGTTTATAACTAGACCAAGCAGTATAGTTATCCATTAAAGGTTTATACTCTGTTTTAAAATTTTGCACAGACCTACTTACAGCCCTGCCTAAATTTTCATAATCACCTCTACTCTTATACGAGTTTAACTCTTTATCTACTCTTTTTCTTAACTCTGCTGCTAATTCTTGATCCCCTTCAAAATCTGCTACTTGCATTTGATTATAAGCATCTTCTAAAAGAGTCTCATTTGCGACTGCTTTATCATATCTATCTGCTAATAATGTGTTTATCTTTACAGACTGGTCATCTACAAATCGAGGAACATAAGGTTTTACTATACCTATTTTACTATATTTAGTTGCCATATTTAATTATTTTATCAATCTAATAAATCCAGTATATTCAGATTATTATTAGTTACATTAGCAATAAAAGCACTTTGATCTGCATCAGACATTTCACTAAATAACTGTCCGTTAATAGTTCTATGTGAATACTTAGTTAACATATCACCACGTAACTGTTGCCTTTTATTTATACCGTTTCTACCAACAGCATCTGCCATCAATGCTTGTCCTTTATATTGTAATGCCCTTTCTCTTAATAATCCTAAATTCTGAACTGCAGTACTCATTGCATTTAATTTTCTATCAAATGTAGCAGAGTCAGAAGCTAAATTAAACTCATCTACATATAATCTGTTTTTCAGATTTTCTGATCTTATTGCTGCATTTTGTCCTGCTTCAGCTGCATCTATTTTTGCATTTTCTCTTGCTTCCGTTCCATCAATAGCTAAATCAGCTTCCGTAGATTTACCATATAAAGCCATCTTTTTAGCAAACGTACTAGGATCATGTCCTGCATTATCTATTGCTAAATTCATAGCGTTAAAGTCAGCAGAATTTTTAGATCTAGCCTCGTTAAATTTAACTCTATTTAATTTTACTTCAGGCATTGGAGCATAGTGCTTTAAATGTCCAGGCTTATCCTTCATTGCCATGTGTACTGGTAAGAACTGTGCTATATCTACTAATAACCCTTTTACATCGGTACTACCAATAAAGTTTTTAGTTTTTTGCCACATACTGTTTTTACCTTTTTTATCATTATCTGTGTTCTGAGCTGTCTTTCCATAAGGAGTTAAATTCATTTCTCCTGGATAGTTTTCTGGGCCTAAAGTTGTCCACTCATCATCTAAGACTGTAGCATCATCACCAAACTCAGTGCCTGGTTTTGCATACTTCACTCTCCATCTACCTGCTCCATCTTTCTCCCATAAGTTCCCTTCATCATCTGTATAGCTTCCTTCTCCCAATCCAGAGACCTCACTCCTTTTTTGCAAGTTGTTAGTCCAATGTGAAGTTGCTTCATCATAATTATCGTTACCTATATATTTATCTTTATCAGCTCTCGGAACTCTAACTGTTCTACCATCTTTCATTACAACATCTACCCAATCATTAGCTAAATTAGACTGATCGTCAAACTGCCCTAGATGATAGTCTTTATTAGCTTTTGCTATATAATCTTCACCTGATTGTCGAGCTACTTCATCTACCTCAGCAAAGTAATTATCCTTATCTTTCATAGGTAAATTATACCACTCCTCTTGTGTGTATCCAAACGGATTAATTTTTACAGTCTCTCCATCTCTATCTTCATCTATATCAAAAGTATCTCCACCATACTTATCTTCGTTGGATAAATATTTAGTATACTCATCTCCATACGCTTCTAAAGCTTTTTTAATATATTTATTAGTATGACTTCCCGATTTGTCTAAATCCAAAGCCTTTGCTTCTTCAGGGTAATTTAAATTTAACCAATTTCTAAATCTATTACCATCTTCTCTAGTTTCAAATCCCTTATATTTAAATTCAGGAGTAGATGTAGTATTTCCAGTACCCGTACCTGTACCTGAGCCTGTGCCTGAGCCTGTCCCACTGCTAGTATTGTTACTAGTATTATCACCGCCAGTATAAGTTCCATTCCTAATCTGTAAATTCTTTAAAACTAAATTAGCATTTTCCATAGGATCATATTCTAAATCATCAGTTGCATATGGGACCATTGTAAAATTTGTAGTGCTCTCTTCTTCTTCATCGTACTGATTTGGATTAACCCAGCTTTTAGTTGTCTCATCCCAAACAGGATCCATGTGGACATAAGTATTGTCAACGTCTGCTACATATTGATCATTATACAGACTATTCATACTCGCATTATACTCTATAGCATCATTTTTTTCCTTTCTTTTAGCAGTAAGCTCTCCTTGTGTTTCCTGCGGATACTTTTCTTCAAATCGTTTTGGAACCCAAGTACCTCCATATTCTTGGAATTTTTTTAACTCCTTTTCAGTAAATGTTTTTAAATCTTCTAAAGTTACTCTCCTTGGGACAATCCAGCTATCTGACCATTCTTGAGCTGTTTGATTTTCGTCGTAACTAGAATGTGTATGTGGTCTATAACTAAGCCCCGCTTGAAATTTCGTAATCTCATGTTCTTTAGCTCCTCCTTTGTGGTATTTTCTAACTCCTCCGTTTCGTGCTACATAATTACTCATATATTTTCCTGCATCATTACCGTACATAACTTTATCACCTAAAACTATGTTTACATCTCTCCCTGCCCTATGCTCTTGTAGTCTAGCTAAATTTTGAATTTTCTGTTGAGTCTTAGCTCCTCCAAACTTTAAAATTTCTTTATGTAATTGTGCAAAACTTTTACCATTATGTTTTAAATGTTTTGAAAAGAAATAATCATTAGGAACACCATCCTTTAAAACTACCTTATCCATAGTTTCTCCTCCCTCTACTTCAGTAAGTCTGTCTAATTTAATACCCCCCTGCTCATGTGATTTTCCTTTGAATTCTACAGCGTCTGAACCAGGAATAGCCTTCATCTCTCCTCCAGGAAGTTTAGTAGTTTCTTTCTCCTTTAGCTTTCTTGCTAATAATTTTAATAACGCTTTTGTCTTCATATTAATATCTTAATTTATATCCTCCTTTTAAATAAGGTATATTATCACTCATAGGCATTTGAAACGGCTGTTGAACTTGCCCTACTGGCTGTTGATATTGTTGCATAGTTGCCATCTCTTCAGGCATAACTTGTTGGAATCCTCCCATTTCTTTTTTCTCCACAGAGTTATCTTTAGTTGGAGGTATTGGTGGAAGAGGAACATAAGTAGTATCTTGCCTTGCTACCGGAGGCGTCATTAACAACTGCTGGCGTTGTTTCAGCTGTTCCTGTTCTAATAATTTTTGCATTTCTAATTGCCTTTGGTATTCTAACCATCGGTGGTACATTTGTTCATTAGTAGGCGCTACATAAGTACTATCTTGTCTTGCTACTGGGGGATCAATGTGTTTAGGCCCACCAGCTTTATACTTGTTGACTCTAAGTCCACCTAATCTATTACCCATCATAGATCCTACTTGTTGTTTAGACGCATGTATTTTTTGTTGAAGGTTACCTCTAATAGTACCTACTTTTTTCTTATGATCGCTTTCTAATCTTTGTTGTTCTTTTCTTGCTTCTCTAGCCTTCTTTCTACCTGAAAATATACTATATCCAATACCAGCTAATCCTCCAACTAGTCCTCCTATACCAGGTAAAATCATATTACCATATCCAGCCCAACTAGAACCTGTTTTTATAGCTCCTGCTATACCTTCTTTTGTAGTATAAGTAGTAGGATCATCATCTGACCAAGCTCTTTCTAAATAACCTCCTCCTACAGTTCCAATTAAAGATCCTACATTAATCATATTTGAACCTGCTACACTAGCTGTACCTTGCCCTAATATTCCTTGAGCCATTGGTTTTGCAGTACCACCCTTTATTACGGCCTCAGTTGCCAGCTTTTTCGACAGTCCTTTTGACATTTCCTTCTGAACTGCAGCGTTAAAAGTTTTTTGGGCTGCTATGTTTGTAGCCATGTTACCTTTATTTGCAAGAGTTAATCCTGTTCCTGTCATAGTATTAGCTGTCTGCTCCTGTTGAGCTTGCTTAAGTCTATTTGCTTCTTCAAGCTGCATTCCCTCATCATAGGCTTTATCAGCTTCAGCAATTGCACTCTCACCCATTCCTATCTGCGTTTTCAAGTTTGGATTAACATTATATCTAAATTGTTCTTGATGACCAGCAACTCCTGGAGGTAAGTTTAAAGCGCTCTGCCCATAAACTCCAGCATTCTGATATTTTTTATACCTGGTCATACTAGTAGCTGCTCCTCCTTGTTTATATTTTTTTAATTTTCTTTTCATATTATCTGTGATTTTGACGATACCCTGCATTTGCAGAATACAAATTTAATAAATTATTTGTAGAATTACTATATTTTAACCTTATAATTAAATATTTATCTACAAAACGGCTACGAGTATCTGCTGTTTTAGATACATTTATATAACTATTGTTTATAACACCTCTTAAGTTGTCAGTAAACATAGCAACATTTGGTAAAACTGATCCGGTAAAATCAGTGTCATCTCTAAATTGATTTAACACTACACTTGTGTCAATAACTCTTGCGTTTACTAAAGCAGTTATTGCTGTTTCATCACATATTTGCTTAGAGTTATAAACATAGAAACTATCAAATCCTGGATCATGGATAGGAGAGTCTACGCTGGTAATAGGCACAGTAGCTGCGTCTTTTACCTGTACATCATATTGAACATTATAAAAAAGTTTATTCATTTCTGGTCCTACATTCACTACATATTCAAATTCAAATTCACCTATAGTTGCTGCTTGTGCAAAACCTTGATATATATTTCCAGGAAAGTTATGTCTTTTATGGTCAAAGAAATATCCTGAAATTCCTGGATGAGAATACATATTTATATAATTATTGAAATATAGATAAGGACTATAATCATGAAATGATCCCCACATTTTAAATTCAGGATAATAAGAAACAGTGAATGATTCATTATTAAAATACAAGTAATTACTAAATTCAATCTCTGTCCATACAGGTACACCCCCATCATTGCTAAATACTGAAAAATGCCCATTATGACTATCCCATCTAATTCCTCCTGCCCCACTATTAGATGTATAAGGGCCTAGTATATTCCATCCGTTTATAAAGTTCTCTGTAGGACTATAATGATGCACAGAAACTAAAAGCCTGTCATACTCTGGATCCCATCCTAATGTTGCCCCAATATCATCGAATATAGTCTCATCTCCATTTGCTCCTATGTCATAACCATAAGGAACTAGTGGATTACCTGCAACGCTTTTAAATAGTTTTTCTAATCCTAATTTACTAATTTCTGTTAATTCTCCATCATGCTGAAATACTTTCCCAGCTAATTTATCTAAAAAGAAATATCCATATCTTGTAGATTTACAAGCGAAAATAGATTGTACTCCTCCATAACCGTGGTCAACAGATAATATCTGTGCAGGTTCTTGTTGGAATATATCCCCACTCCCAATAAACGCTTCTGATGAATCGCTTAGTTGAACTGTCTGTTTACCTTTAGTTGCAAATAAACTCCTTGTACAATGTATATATAATAAATTACTAAAATTAAGTAATGTTGTAATAGGCCCTTGACTAGTACTAATATCTTTATAATTATTAGCTAAGAATATTCTATTAGAATCCATTCTTGTTTGAGAATCTACATTTGATTTAATAATCCTGTTTGGGAATTTATCCATAACATCATCAAGGAACGGTAGAGCTAATGCGTATCTTACATCATTATCAGCAGAATATACTTCATCATAACCAAATCCTACTTGGGCATTTGCATCATAAGTCATCTCCTGACCTAGAACTGCTACTGCAGAACTTGCAGGCCAGCATTTATAAAGATTACTTGCATTATCATAATTTTCATATCTAAAATTAATATTATCTGTGCTTTCAACCATAGTACAGTATAAAGCTTTAATTTGTAGTGGTGGAGGATTTAAAGTTTTAAATGAGCCAGTTGGTTGCCAAGTTGTACTTGAAGTCCCACCTATACCATAATTATTCATATGCCCTGCTAATACACCTGTTCTACATATAAAAGTATCACCCCCAAATATACCATCAGCATAAATAGCCTTAGTACTAAATGTAGCTGATGGATTTCTAGGATCAAAGTTTTCTACAGGACAAAAATAACCTGTTTGAATTAATTTTTGTGTATTCCATCTAGAATATACATTATACTTTAAACTGTTTAAATTAACTAAAGGAACATAAGACGTATCTGATCCGGAATTAGGATAAAGAACATTCGAAGAAGCAACTGGAAAAGTATAGGTAGGTGGATTGAAAGACAATGCGTTCCAAGCTACATAATGTTCATTCCATCCTGGATGATCTTCCCACGCTTTAGAACTACCCTTACCACTATGGTTAAAGTATATCTCATCACCAGAAGGAAAGACACCAGCAGTATTCCAATCAGGATCATGAGGCGCTATTTCACAAGTTATAGAAGACCATCCAAATCTCTCTTGTCCATCATATACATTATCAAATCCGCTTCCAACTATTCTATCACATGTAAACCCTAGTCCTTGGGCACCTTCTAAATCGTATCCTGATTGATACGTTATAGCTCTATTTCTAATAAAGCGAGCTTCCCTTTTAGGTTCAAACTTCATAGTACAATGAGCGGTCATGTGCTTTATACCTAGACCATTCATGCTTGAAAATACTGCATTTTTAGTATAGTGAACTAAACTTAAATAACTTACAGGTCTAATATTTTTTAATTGTCTCATTAAAGTAAAGTCATATAAAGTATACCCTCCATTAGTATGTTCATTCATATAATTAGGGCCAGTATTGCCAAACTCAAGATTACCATTATCTGCTTGATATAACCCTTCATTTGATTCTGGGTTAGCCGTTCTTATCCAGGCAGTACTTGTTGATGATTTCCCAAACCCACTTGGAGTAGTTGTACCGTCATTATGTGGAGTAATAGGCCAACTACTAGCAGGGACCGTAACTGCTGGGTCAGATGGCCAAGGAGTAAAAGCCCCTCTAAACAGAGCTAGACTAAATCCATTTTCAAATGTTCCTCCTACTTTTCTCATATTAATAGCAGGACTTTGTCCCCATACTCGTTTATTTTGCCAGTCTCTCTCTGCTCTGTATATTCTAAACCCTTGAACTCGATCTGCAATATGAGAAGGAACTTTAATATTATTTAAATGGAAGCCTAAAATATTCACATCTGATGGAGCAAATCCTGGGTTATTGGTAGTAGGAGTTTGTATTGTTCCTGACCCCACCCATCTAACTTCAAAGGATATATCATAATTTAAATAGTTAGGCATAGCACCTGTATACCATTGTCTAAAATAAATTGCTTGTTGTCTTCTATCATACTTCCATGTACCATTCGGAGGATAACCACAAGAGCATGGTGGAGCACAAGGAGGAGGACAACAAGCTGAAAGTCCGTAAGGAGGAAAAAGATTTCCTACACTATCTGTACAATTCGCATGATCATTAACACCTGGTTGATATTCAAATGGAGGAATACCATAAGGGTATCCCCAAGCTGATGTTCCCATTATTGTATTAGTATAATGGTAAGGCGTAGGATTAGCTATAACTTGAGCAACAGTTGAATTCGGTTGATTTTGAGCATACCCGTATGGTTCCATATACCCATCTAAAAAAGCAGAGAATGATAGAGGTGTGTTGCCAGGAGGAGCAGTCCCGCCATAAAAGAAAGGACCAACTGCATTCATCGCCGCTATAAAATCTATCTCGTCTTGCGTAGGACTAGCATTATTAGTTGTCCAATTTTGAAAATGTATCCAATCTTGTCCTTGAACTCTATCAAACCAATCTACTGTAGCTCCTGGGTTTTGTAGCATTGGATCTTGATAGTAAGGAGTTGCACCTGTAGGATCATCAGTTATATTTCTTATCTCAAATCTTATCAGTCCTTCAGGCTCATCAATAGCTATTCTATTACCCATTGGAGGAATCTGTCCAAAATGATCTTTTACAGTAGAAGATCCTAAATCATAATTAACAGCTGCTACAGTATCTACAACATCTACTCCGGTAGTAAAAGAAGAAGAGTATGAATTACTTACAATAGGATCTAACTCACTACTATCTTTACAAAATTTATTACTTGGAAAATGGTGATGCCTAACAGGTAAACCTTGTAGATCAGGTTTTGTAGGATGGGGTATTTCCCCTCCTGCAGCAGTAACGTCTTTAGTTTTATATGTATCAGAATTTGGATATTTTTCATCCTGGTTTTCCCAATACCCCATATTATTTACATAGTTAGTATTATCTTCCCAGCTGTACATATGAAAATTATAAATATTATTCATATTCTTTTCTGTAGGAGTTGTAGGCGTTGATACATTATCTAACTCACCTCCGAATCCACTAGAAGTTGCATTTGCAGACGTTCTTCCTGGTATATGATACCCATAACTCTCCCTACCATCTTTTAAAACCCATACAATATAAAAAGCATACACTTCTTCTCGAGTATATCCTTTTTGCATATAACTTAATTGTGCATGTCTATATGACATTTTATTTATAGGAGGAGTTTCGTTATTTGTTAAAGTCTCTTTCTGGTATTCAATATCTTCAAAGTTTAATATGTGCTTTGTAGTTGCTTCTAGTTCAATAGCATTAGCAAAAGGTTGGTACCCTATATCCATAGATCCCTCTAAATTACCTAAGTATAAAACACTATCAACAATTTCTAAAGTTTTTGCCTTTTCATATACGGGATAATCTATAATAACTTCTGCAGGAGAAGCTGTAGCATAATTCTCAGATCCAGAAAAAATAACTCTAGCAGAACTCGCTTCTATACGCTGTGCTGTTAATTTAAATGCATCATAACCACCAGCAGCTTTTCTTATAATTACAGGCTGTATAAATTCAAAGGATTGATTTAAATTAGTTACCTCAAATACAACCTGTTTATTAGAAGTGATACCACTTGCAGTACCTACTAAATTTGTCCATGAGTATGTATCTTTTGATCCTGGCACATATAAAGCATTAGATATAGTAATATAATTTGTAGTCACTCTATCCAGACCCATATAAGCTAAAGCTAAATAATAAGTACCAGTTTGTAGGTTACCCCCTTCTTCTACTCTTGCAGTATTTACAACAGGAACGCTTCCAGTATAACTTAATATAGATAAATTATTAATGTCTTTACTCGTGTCCCCATAAATTATAGCTGAATTAGACCCTGTTGTAAGAGCAGTTATTTGCCTATTGATATTTAAAGTTGCCGGCCTATTATTATTATCTGTCCAATATACAACATAATCATCTGCTATACGTTTAGCTACAGCTTGGATAGGAAACTTCGGATCAAAGTTTAAATCTGCTCTAGAAAGAAGAACCATTTCTAATGCACCGTGTTTAGTGTATTTAACTATCTTGTGTGTGCAGGTTGGAGCAACTATTGGATCGCATGCTTCAAACAGAATAATAGATCCGTCATCTAACGCACATTCTCCTATAATAAATTCTTTAGCCGTAAATTGATTTGTACCACTTTCGTTAGCTATAGCTCCATAGTCTTTTTTAAGGACTGCATTATTAGCAAATCTATAAGTCCCTTCTGGTTGACTTGTAGGCCCTACATCTCTATTTATTCCTTTAAGGTATTTCATTAACTTCTATCTAAACTTTCACGAACATTAAGATGTTTAAATCCATTATCCGCACGACTAATTTCCGGGATTAATCTTACCCACTGATTCATAAATGATTCCATTCTATCTATATCTGGATAGTTTGCAGCGTTTCTTGCTTGAGAACAATAATACTTCCATTGCCCTTCTGCCATTTCATATCCTAATTGAGTAGGCATTCTCATACCCCTTAATACTAATTTTTTTACTATATACCAAAACATAGCTTCTTTAAAACTAATCTCGTCTGGAATCATAGGATAACAATCATCATCTACTGGAAAAGCTGTATAACTTAAACAGACCGTTCCTTTTTCAAAAGACGTTTTTATATGTCCAGAGTTAATAAAATATGTATCATCACTTATAGCCTTTTCATTTACACAGTTGTTACAATGTAATGCTGTAGGAAACGTATCTGTTGAATACGCCATAGGCACCAAACTTCCTTGACTGCCAGTTAGATAAATATTTTGCAATACTAACATTCTTTCATTTAATTTTCTTAAATCTGTAGAAAAATCTTGATCAGGATTAGCAGCTAGTTTATCTTCTATAACTTTAATCTTAGCTAATACATCTGTTAGTTCAGATTTCGTAGCAGATCCTACGGTAGTATTTACAGCTACTTGGTTTATATAGTATAGGTCAGATGGCAATACTCCAGTATAATCCGCTATAGATATTGTAGTACCTTTTTGACACAACTG
>Ga0098041_1000485_pt1 | contig 15995 bp, 14 predicted proteins | sample 8_EtaG_FD_77066 | JGI IMG/M metagenome (GOLD analysis project Ga0098041, IMG submission 77066) | Marine viral communities from the Subarctic Pacific Ocean - 8_ETSP_OMZ_AT15162 metaG | ecosystem: Environmental > Aquatic > Marine > Oceanic | place: Pacific Ocean | collected 2015-01-08
CCATGTAGTCGTTGGCATTAGCTCACCTTTACCTCTTTTATGTTTGCTTTCTGTTTAATTAAATTTTGATTTGCTAGTTCTAATTCACGAATGATTCTTCGTTGAGCAATAATCGTGAGTTCTTTCTGAACACCAGGAAACTGTTTTAGTAATTCCTGTATGTCCTCATCTTGTACTTTTATGTCTTGTGTCATGAGATACCTCTTGCTGAACACCAGTCATCTACCATCGTGTCTATTTCTGCATCTGTGTAGTCTCTGATTGCTGTAATAGTGCTAGGATTATTTGCATCAGTAAAAGTAACGTGGTTAAAACGAGGCAATGTTTTAACGTAGGCTTTAAGTTCATTTATTGATAATTCAGTTTTACTACCTGAATCTGTGCCAGTAGCATCTCCAACACCTATATATGTTTTATCTGTATAGTGTTTAAAATGACCATGGTCTGTTATTCCTGCAGGGAACTGTCCATTTACGAGTGTGTATTTAACTATTGCCATATTATTTATTCACATTATTTTTGAACAACCACTCGCTTCTTACTAAATTAGTAATACCGATATGGTGCATTGTTTTTATATACTCTTCTCCAAATACTTCTACGCACTTATCTAAGAACTCATACAAATGGTCTATAGATGGGTATGCTTTTTCTGCTATTAACTCTTCACATTGATTAATGTATTGCCCAATATAATTACGAGCAGTCTGAAGGTGTATGCCGTACTGTTCCAGGTATTCTGCATTACCCTGACTAATGCTTCCTGTAAGAATCATGTCTCTGTGGGATTGCCTGAACGCTTGCCTGATGTGATGCCTTATCTCATCTAACTCTGCGTGTTCTTCATCCCACAAAACTGGGATGTTATTATTTGTTCTTATTTCCTCGTAGGCTTCTTGGAAAATAGCAATTTCTTTTAATGCTCCTTCTATATACACCCTAGAGGTTTCTATTCCTGTCCTTGCTTCTGCAATTTTTATCCGAGCAAGTTCTGTATCTTCTTCTTCCCACTCTTTAATTTCTAATTCAAGTTTTTGATAACCAAAATAACTGCTTCTTAAGGCTTCTTTTTTGCGTTCTATTTGTGCAAGACATTGCCTTAGTCTTCTGTAAGGACTATCAGTAAGCATAGTAAGAGTCATTAACTGATTAGTAGTTTGTGTGTTACTTCTACCTAAAGAATTGTTGGCACGTTCCATTTCTACCATGCGTTCAGAAATCTTCTGAATCTTGTCAGGAGTCATGGTTGCCATTCCAGTTATAGTATTTTGTATATGTGCTAATTCTTTCATTTTAAGTTCCTGATAATGGGGAAACTGTTGAAGCACGACCATCAGAAGAACCTTCTAAAAGGTCTGCAACATCAGAAGCATTGCCTGTTGAAGCTATAGTTATTGTGTCGATAATATTTGAATTAGCACCTACAGAACCACTTACATCTCCACCTATAAAATCCCCATTAGTTCCATCCGAAACTCCTCCAGCTTCCGACCTTGCAAGACTTAAATCACCAAAATCTTGTGAGTTACCTGTAGAAGCAACAGTTATGTACTCTAGAGTGTTAACATAAGTTTCACTTGCTGTTCTACGCCCAAGACCCATAACTACTCTAGTTAAACTTTCTACTGCTCCACTCCCTGCATATGCCACATCACTTAAATCTCCAAAGTCTGATGTGTTTGCTGATGTAGAAAAATCGTTGTATTGAATTACATCAGTAGATGCCCAACTTGAATTTTTCCCACCTGCAACTATGTACCTTGATAGCCCATCACTTCCAATTCCTATGTTGCTTCTGCCATCAACTAAGTTTCCTGCATCAGTACCATCTCCTGTAGATGCGATAGTAAAATATTCCATTCGGTCAAGGTAAACATTTGCACTATCAATAACTGCAAACCCCCCAACTGTAAATAACAATGTGCCATTACTGCAACCACCCTGTGTACCTAACCCACAGATAGTATCTAAATCTCCAAAATTAGTTCCATTTCCTAGAGTACCTACAGTAATATAATCAGTATCATCAGTCCCCCAACTTGAACCCTTGTTCCCACCACTAAATATTCCTCTTGTAATGTTTGACCCTGCACTTGCTCCTTTAGTTCTGCTAGTTTGTAGGTCACCGAAATCTAAGCTATCAGATGATGAACCTACAGTTTTATAGCTAAGAATATTTGCGTCACTACCTCCAGTAGGGACATGGAAAACAGCCCTACTGCCATAGAAAGTAGAAGCAAGCCCTGCAAATTCAAAAGCATTTAACTTTTCAATGTTGTCATCAGTCTTGCCATTGAATTTCTCAATGTCTGCTATCGCTATGGTGTTGACCTTCTCTATTTCGTTAGCCATTAAGCGTGTTCTATAACGTCATTTGATGGGTTAAAAAATACTGCGTTAGCTGTTACTGCATATCCAAGAACTTGAACAAAGTCACCATCACTGTCAGGTGCTGTCTGTTCTGGTACATTCTGTGAAGACGTTTCTGCTTCAGGAGCATAAAGAGTTCCACCTACTGTGTAAGCAGGGAATGTTCCATTGTCCTGGAGAAATCCAAATAAAAGGAATTTACCTGTAGCATCTGCCGATATATCTGCTGCTGCCATAGCTACTGCAGGCATCGTTCCTGCTGCTGATGCAACTGCTTTCCACATCTTTGAATCAGAGGCTTTGAAGAAAACTACCTCACCTCGTACCAAGTCTTCTCCTGCTGTAAATGTAGCAGTAATACCTGATACTGTTTCGTCAGCAGGTGATGAGTCTAAATGTGCTTCTTGTGCTACATCTACAATCCCACCTGAAAGAGTTCCAGTAGTTGATATTGCTCCTGATCCAACATCTATAGAAGTAAATCCTGATGTTATTGATCCTGAGTTTAATGCTCCAGTAGTTACTATGCTTCCACTACCTGCTGCAGCTCCAGCTCCTATGTCTGATAAAACCTCAGAAGTTGATCTGCTTTCTAATCCATTAGCTGTAAATCTAGCGTACTCATCGTCAGCTACTGATGCTGAATCAACCTTTACAGCGTTAGTGTTTGAAATACCAAAAGTTAAAGTTGCCTGACCACCTATATCTGATAAAACCTCAGAAGCACTTCTACCTTCTACTACAGTTCCATCAACTCTAAGGAAGTCATCGTCAACTACACCTGATGTAAACTGAGCCACATCGTGTTGACTGATACCTTTAGCTATCTGTAGTTTATTACTGCTAATTTCTAGTCCAGGATTAGTACCTAAATCTACTGCTAATACAGAACTGGTAGCTGCTAGCCCATCTCCTGCAAATAAAGTGGCCAAGTCAGCAACTGCTTCTTTTCTTGAAGCATTGGAATCATTAGCATCAATTATTGCAATGAAGTCACCATCAGCAACTGCTGCTGCTGTCAGCTCATTAAGATCGAGTGTTACAGTTACAGAACCACTAGTTCCACCACCTGATAACCCATCTCCTGCTGTTACGCCCTCGATGTCACCACCACCTGGCCTAGCACTTCCCGGCAATAATACGCCCGCCATCTTAATTCATCCCCGGAACTTTGTTCCAGAACTCAAAGTCTATGGTGGCAGCGTTGGAATCGTTCTGCCTGATTACTTGGAATTTCACACATTCATCTCTTGATCTTAAAACTATTATGTCTCCTGCTGCCCAAGTTCTACCTGTATCGTTAGCTGGAGCAGAACCACTGCGTGTCTCTGAAACACTATTAGTTCTGACATAACCCTCAGCGTAGTTAGCTTGGTCAGGTACAGTCAGCGATGTTGCTGAGTCTGTTACAGCATGGGTCACTAACGAATTGGGTATGGGAGAAAAATTATTTTTCGCCATTATTAGTTCTCCTGTTATTGCTTGCTCTATTTGAAGCTGCGAGTTCCTTGATAGCCTCAGCTAACAAGTTGTCTTTAGCTTTTTCTTCTTCCTTTTCTTTTACTCTGTTCTCGCCATCGATGGTTGCCCATTCTCTTCTGTGGCGTTTTTCCATATGGACTCTCAAATCATGAGAGGCTGTTAAGTTATCTTTAGTGCAGTAGGCAAGACCCCATGAGTCATAAAGCTCTCTGTTAGGATCTGTCTCATGCAAAAGACACTTGATAGTTCCATGTAATTTTTCTTTTTCTGGTTTAGTAGTAGTAAATACATATGAGCCGTTTTCTCGTCTTTTCTGTAATTGTTGTGGCAACATATTCCTGTTAACTATTGAGCGATCTCCTGTGAAGGTATCGTAGACATATACCCATCCTGCACTATTAAGCTCTGATGCACTCATAGTCATTCCATTTGAATTACCAACCACAGACCCAGCCTTAATATTTCCAGGCTCTTCTGCAACCTCTGCATCTCTTAACTGTTCTTGGATAGATACTTCATTGTTTTGTACCATCAGGTTCGCTCCTTTTTGAATTTAGGGCCAAATACACTCAACCCCTTTTTCCTTTTATTTCTTTCTTCTATGTTGTCCAAATACATTTGTCTTAAATCTCTTGGCTTTCTTTGAGACATTTCAGGGGGCTTGAGGTTCATGGTTTGAGCCATTCTCATAGCTTCCTCTACTGTATATAGTGCTTCGCCACCACCCTTACCATCTGGAACTCCACAGACTAATTGAAATTGTTCACCGAATAATCTTGAGTCTCCGATGTCTCTTTCAAATTTCACCTTCCTGTCATTTCTAATAACAGTTATTGTTTGAAATCTTCTGAAACCTGAAGAATCATGAGCCTGTTTATTCATCTCTGAAATGTAATAACAAGGCTCATGACCCATGATTTCGGCTTGAGTTAATTCAATCCTGGAAACCATTTACTCTCCTACTTAGTGAAGTCTCTTGCAGCTGAAATTGAAATGTAATCAATCCATGCATATTCAATAGCTGCGCCTTTGGCTTCTACCATTGCGATAACAGCGAGTTCAGCAGTAGTTGATACAGCATTTTCTACAGTCTGCTTCAGCACACCATTGATGTACCATCTAGCAGTTCCATTGATTGCAACTTCAACTCTGATGATGTCGTACTCAGCAGCTACTGCATCTACGTCAGCATCAATATTTGTTGAGTCTGTTTCTCCAGTAGTTGTTCCTCCGTTGTAAACCATGTGCCAGTCTTCGTCATCTGTTAGTTCAGCAGATAACAAGAATCCACAAAGGTTTGCAGCAGTAAGAGTGATAGTTGTAGAAGCTCCATGAATAGTAGAACCTTCCAAGTTTTCAGCATCGACATTCTCGTCTGTCAATCCAAAGTAAAACTCTTTAGTGTCCAGGTCAGGGAACTGAACTCTACATTCAGCTACTATTGTTCCCATTTTCCCAACTACGAATCCCTGTGATGTAGCAACACCACAAGAGTGGTTATCCTCGTTTGTAGTAGTTAGAATTCCGACTCCATTATTACCATCGGTTTCACCGACTGTAATTCCTGAGTCTGTCTCAGCAATTCCTTGACCAAGCACTCTTAGTCCTGAACCACCAAATGTTCTTGTAGCTGCTGTATTAGCAACTATGTCTTCGCCACCAAAAAAATCTTCAAATATTTCAATTCTTCCATTACTTCCCTGTACTGTAGCCATCTATTTCTCCTCGAGCTTTAGCTCTAGTTGTCTGATTCGTTCCCTGTAGGGAGCGATAACTTCATTTATGTGTTCTGTTTTACGAGGGATACAAGCCAGGTTCTCTAGCCTGTTATCCCCCATATTTCCGTTCATGTTATGAACGACCCACCCCTTTGGAATTGGCCCACGTTCTGAAGACCAAGTCCTTCTTCTGTCATTCATTAGCTAGTTGGTGCTGTTGCGTCTGCCTGTACTTCGTATAGCCAGTTTCCTGAACCACGCTCACCATATGCGTACTCGTCATAGTGATACATTGCTGTAGCTCCACCACCAAGTTCAGGTAATCTCTTAGTCTCGATGTAAGGTGATCGACCCTCTACCAGAACCAAAGCCATCTGAGAGAAAACTCCACCTTTAGCAAGGTTTGATGCGATGGTTAAGTTGCCATCTTCATAAAGTCTTGCACCAGCAATAGTTCCTCTGTATCTGTTTTGGTAAGCCTCTACAGCCACACCCATAGTTAGTGGTGCGCCACCTGTTTGGTCGATACCTGCATTAATCAATTCATCATCGATATCTTTTAAAGAAAATCCATGGAAGACAGCATTGATTGGAGCATTAGCAGGAGCTGGTTCTGTTGTGTTAGAAGTTATCCTGTAAGCTGCAGCAGCAACTTCACCTGAGTCCAATGCATTTGCTCCACCAAGAGCTGTAGTAGCTCCATCGATAGCAGCAAGTCCATCTTCGTCTTTCTTTCTTTCAATAGCGTTCTGTGCCAATGACCCTGTTTGGGCATAAGCATTCGCACTAATTCTTAAAGCAACCCTGTCAGTTATAACAGTATGTACACCGATAACTGTAGGAGTGATACTCATGAGGGTATCTTCCATTTGTTGTGGGTTGTCTAGTTCTGTATTTTCAGAAACTGCCTGAGCTGATAATTTGCTCATTGCAACTTCATTCCAGACAGTACCTGTGTTTTCGTCTAACCTTTGTCGGTCAACAAGGTTAGGCATTACGCCAGCAAATTCCCTGACAATTCTTGCAGATGCAATCATAGTAGGAATCGAATCAGCTAACGAATCAGTAATAGTATTTCCTGATGCCATGTGTTTCTCCTATTTAAAATCTAATGCCGAGCTTTTGCATTTGCTCGGCAGCTTGTGCTATTTCATCTCTAGTAACTGAAGTCTCAGAATTTCCAAGCCTGGTAAGTAAAGAGTTGCCATTCGGAGATACTGGCATACCCACACCTGAATCCAGGTCGTTTATACCAAGTTCCTCGTTCTGCTTTCGCCTCTCTTCATCTGCCGTTCTCTTTGTTTCCTCAACCTCAGTTTCACGCTTACTTCTCTCCAATCGTCTAGCGACTTTCAAGAATTCTGCGTATGCTGCATATAGTCCAGAGGTATCATTATTTTGATAGGCTGGTGTCCATAAAGCCCTGAAATCTGCGAGTTCTTCGGAGGTTTCAAGGTTGAGGCCCAGTTCTTCAACTGTGTCTGTTATCTCACGAACCATTTCAGCTGATGCGTTTGTAAAGGATCTGCTCGTTGATCTGTTAGCTGTATCTGCCTGAACTTTCTCAAGCTCCTCAGCTAGCACTTGCTCATCGTTGGTAGCCTGGTGCTTTATTAGAGCATTGACTGTCCCTGTCAGAGCTGCAATCGAGTCAGCAATTTCATCCGTAGATGATTTCTCTTCCATAGCCCTTTTATATCGGCCATTAAGAGCGGAGTAATCCCTAGTACCTTTTTCAAGGTCATCACGCATCTGTTGAATCTGCTGTTGCAGGGATTCCATGGTGGGTTGTTGCTCTTGTGATGTCACTGGTTCTGCCTCTGCCGAGGGAGTTGCAGTTTCATTTTGAGCAAGGTTGCCTGTTCCATTTGTACTAGGTTGTACTGGTTCATCAAATCCTGCTGTCGAGTTCTGTAATGTCATTTACTACCCCTTTTTTAAAACAAAAAAAAAGTCGCCTGAGTTGAACTCATGGCGACTTGCGCACTGTAACTTTATTTAATTTTGCTCTTAGTCTAAAACCTTATATCCATTTCTGTCAAAGCGAATGTGAATACTTTTCTTGCATCTCACACACCTTGTCCATAATTCACCAACTAACTTTTCTGCAATTTTCTTATTGCATCCAGGACATCTTATGCCTTTATCAGTTGTTACCAATTCAAACCTGCCTCATTTAATATTTGGTAGATCATTCCTTTATCAGTAATTACACCACCCTGTTGTTTTCTAAGTTTAGGTTTAACCCCAAACTCATTAAGGTCATGTTTAAATTTAGTATCAGAACCTGCGTGTTCCCACAACCAAATAAGAGCATCAGCTATCTGAGCATCTTTCATTGTCCAACCTATTTCAGGAATTGGCTCTGTTCTCATTCTGTTTCTTTGTTCAGCAATTTGTTGCCTAACCAACTCTAATTTAAAATCATCGCCTGCTTTCCATCCTTTGTATTCACCATTCTCCATAGCCTCTCGTGTTACATTATTAGATGTTTTCCATTGGTCATATTTCTCAGTAAAGTTGTATTTTTTTGTTACTGATTCAGTAATGTTGAAATACTCCTGTAGGAATTTCCTGTCATTAGATAGGTTTCTCTCTAACTCAGTACCTTTACTATCAATATGAAGTTGTATTTCCTGTACTCTCGTTTCTCCAAGTTGATCTTTGGCTACATCAATTCTGCGTTGGTGTTCATCAAAGTTAAATCTACCAGTATCAGGATCTTCCAATTTAGGAAATCCATCAGTATCTGTATACAAGATGTTGTAGTAGGCTTGCTCATCGGCATTAAATTTGTTTTTAGGGTCTATCTCATCAAGAAATGCGAGTGTTTTTTTGTACAATGGATTACTGTAAATTCTATTAAGTTCATCTCTGTATTTTTCATTAATTGCACCTATGTCTCGTCTTAGTTCCCCACCATAGTTGTGTTCGAGTAATTTGTTGCTGATAGCTGTTTCTTTTGCATCTTTTGCTTCATCAATTTCTCCACGCATCGCAACACTGTCGTACCCTCTTTCAGTACCTTCATCCATCATTTTCTTAACAGCTCTTTGATAAGAACCATCAGGGTCTTTTTCTTCAGATATGATGTACGCTTTCAACCTGTTATCTAATTCTTCTGGGAATTGACCTGCTTTCATTCCATGCTCTTCAACAGAAGAACCTAGTACAGAATCAATTTCTTCCTGTGTAAGTTGATAAAAGACATCTTCAATTATTCTGCGTTTATCATCTGACCCTGTAGATGGACTGGTTCTAGCACCTGCTACTGCAAGTGTCGCACCAAGAGCATTATCACCATCGAGGATTCCTTGAAGACTCATTGGAATCATAAAACTTTTACCTGCATATGAAAGTAAATCAATAGGCCCATTAATGTCTGCATATGGGTTTGCATCTATGGGCGTATCTAATAAATATTCTGAACTAGCCTCGGCAGTAGATGCTAAAAAGTTATATCCGATAGAGCCTCTTCCTGCCCACGCTTTAAGTACAGGGTTTTCCTGAACATCGAATTTAAGTAAATTTTTTCTATCCTCTTCATTAAATGGTGCTATCGCAAGTGCAGCAAGTGCAGCAAAGATAGACCTGGCTGTACTGCCAAAACCAATCCATTGTTCATCTGCAACTTCTATAGACAAATACCTTCTGCCTTTTAGGGGATTTGTTCCATCCCTAACATCATTTAAAATTCTGTCATATGAATGCCCACGAGCTATCCCATAAGCTATAGCTGCTCCTGCATAAGTTGCGTGCATTCCAACTAAAAATCTTGCTACATAACTAAAAGATTGTGCTTGTTTGGCAGTAGGCCCATCACCTATACCAATAATTTCACCACCTTTTGCAGGAATATATCTGAAAGCGTCAGATAAAAGTGCTGTAGTAGCTCTTGTGAGTTTTGCTGAAAAAGCTAAAAATGCACTTTCAATTTCTCTTTGGCTTGAGCCAATCCCTAATGCTCGTTGATCTAATCCACCTGTAGCGTTTCGTATAAATTCTGCTAGCTGATGCAGTCCTCTCTCTGTACCTTCTCTATCTTTAAAAGAATCTTTCAAAGAAGTCCATAGATGAAATCTAGCCATAGTAAGAAACATGGAGTATGACTGTTCAAATCTTCCTAGTGTCTGCTCTTTTGCTGCTTTGACTGCTCTTCTTGCCTCTGGGCCTTTTCTTGCCATACCTTCACCCATCCCACCAAACACATCGGACATAAATTTAAAACCCTTGTCAGTAGACATCTTGTCTAAAAATGCAGTGATTTCCAACCCACGACCATCTTGTAGTGCTTTGAAAAATTCATTGTCTGAAATAGGAACATAATACCGAGCCATTTCCTGAAAAGTAGGAAGGTTATCTCTGATTATTTTTGCTTGTAATGTAGGGTCTGCAAACGCAGCAATATGCTTTAAGGTTGCATCTCCCCATTTAACAGGGTTGTTGAAAAGCAAAGGCAATCCCTGAATCATTGGTGCTGCAAAGTCAGCAGTTGCAGTCATCATTCTTGCAGCATCTATTGGTCTGCCTGCTGCTTTCCATCCTTTACTTGCAGGGCCGACAAGATTATCAATCCTGTCTCTCAACTCCTTTAAATTTTTTGGGTCAAAAATTCGACCTCTCCAAACAACTAAAGGAATATCCTGATCTAAGTTGTCACCCCAAAGATCCACCCCTTTTTCTTTTTTAATTTCTTTTATCGCATCAGCTCTTTCTTTTACAAGATCATCAAATGCTTTTTGTGTGTTTTTAACTTCTTCTTCTGCAATTTTAAGTGCTTTGCTTTTATCTTGGATTACTTTAGGACTCTGCTCAAACTTCAAAGCAGAATCAAGCTCTTCACGAGCTATTTTGAAATTCTGTTTTGCAGATGCCAAACGACCACCTGCCTGGTCAACTCGTGCAATTAATGCAGGATTCATTTTTTCCAAATATTGTTTTGGTGTAAAAACAGATGAGTTCCTTACAACATAATTTGCTAGTTGCTCATCAAGTATTTCTCTGTAAGCAGTTTTCAAATGAATTTCTAATGTCTGTCTAGGACTTGCTATGTATTGTCTTTGCCCAACAACCATTCCCTCAGCAGCAGTTGCCCAAGTTCTTTCCATATGTGAATCAGATCGTTTTAAGAAGTTTAGTTCTCCTCTAGTTACAATTTGTCTAGGAATGTAGAAATACCCTCCTCTATCTTTTGAAAGAGGTTTTAGACCATGAGAAACTCTGAGGCTTTCAATCTCGTCAATTATTTGTTTTACTCGTCTTATATATTCAAAACCTTCCTGAGATATTTCATCAGAAAAATTCCTGACAATGTCTACCATTGGAGAGGCAAAAAGGTCTTGCCAAGGTGTTCCAGTCTCCTCAACAATTCCATCGGCATCAATTTTTATTGGAGATTTCCCTAAGCCCCAACTGCCCATTGAATCTAGTTGAGACTGAAGAGTAACTTCTACTGAAGTTTCAATACTGCTAACTTGCCTGGCATATGCAAGAGCTGCTTTTTGTTCAGGAGTTGATGCTGCAGCACTAGGGTTTATTCCAGTAATTTTAGCCGATTGCTTCATAATATAATTATCAACAGTGCTTATCTGATCTGCGACCTCATCCATAGTAAGCAAGTCGTTAACATATTCTCTTCCCCCACTGCCTCCACTGACAGTGAGTTTGCCTCCAAATGCTTTTAGAATTGCCAACCCCTCTGCATCAAAAGGGTTTATATTTTTTACAAAAACATCATCGCCTTTACCGAATAACGCTTTCTGTTTTCTAATTAGCCCTAGTTGTTCTAATCTGTTTAGTGCCTCTCTAAATCCTGCAGGGCCGAACAAAGACTCGTATTCATCCAGTTGCTTAGTAAGGTTTATTGGCTCGTCAGACATCGCAATCCACAATCTCATGTCACCTTCAAAAAGAGAGCCTTCAGGCAATCCTGTAATTTTTATCTGTGGATTCATTACAGTGTTTGCCATTTTAGTTTTTGCACTTTGAAATGATTTTACTGCTTCAACATCACTTTTAATTATCCCTGGAACATACTCAATAATTTGTTTGAGAATCGTTGAATTAGAAGTCGCTTTAAAATTAGAACCGATTGCCATAAAGTTGCCTGCTTTCGGCCCCCAACTTGCAGGGTAAAATGTCGATGGAGACAAAATGCCCATTACTATCTGTTCAGCAATAGGTCTGTTTTGGTGCATAGTTGTCAGTACTTGACCTCTTTCTTCTATAGTCAATTCGCTGTCTCTTTTTAGAGCAAGTTTTGTTTCTTCAGGAATTTTGAACATTCCAAAAATCCCTTCTCCAGAAATTAATCCTAGTTCAGCATTGTGTTCTGGACTGAAATAAGTATCTGTATTTTGACCACTTAACAATAATGCCCAAAACTGTTCTGATTCGATTGAAAAAGCATCTAATGGCCCAACATTAGCTATACCTTTGTCCTGTCCCATATCGGAAAAAAACTGTTCTCTAATCCTGTCATCAAAATATGCCTGACTTTTTCTGTACTCATCTAACATTTGATCCCTAGCAGCAAGTTCTGCTTGAGGTAATACTGTTGGGGTTGGAGTTTCCTCTGTCGTTTCAGCTTCACCTGACAAAGGATTGACACCCAATTCAGATAAAAAGTCACCAGGCTTAGGGTCATCTGCAAATGTCGAAAAGTTTTGCTTACCCAAAAAATCCTCAATTATGTTGAGTTGCCTTTGAGATTCGTCAAATTCACTGAAAGTTTTGTTTAATTGTCTGTCTGCTCTAATAGCATCAATAATTTGTTTTTGTTCTTCTTCAGACTTTCCACTTATTCCTAATGGGTCTACTTTAGGAAAAAATCCTGTAGCGTCATATCTTGTAATGGGAATTTGCAAAAACTCTCCATCGTCTAACATGATTGTTTGATAACCCTTCGACCCTCTAGTTTTCGCTGTGGGTTTTGTAATGTTTTCAAATGTTGATCTTTCTTGTGTAGTAGGTTCTTGAGGAGTTAATGTCCAAGGTTTTGTAGTAAGAAATGCCTCATAGTTCTGTGGAACTAAAGGGTCTTTCTCTTTATCGTATTGATCGTAATATTTATTTGAATAACTATTTGGATCAGCCATTATTGCCTTCCTCTTGTAACTATAGTTCTACCTCTGCCACCTGTTCTCAAAAGTGGTCTTCTGCGTTGTTCGTCTTCTCTTTCTTTCCTTTCCTGTTCTAATTTAAAGAAAGGAGACTCTTCAAATCTTCTTTCAAATCCTGGTAATTGCTGTGCAAAAAATTGTTCTTGCGTTAATCCTGGTGTAGTAAATCTTTCTCTGACAGACTGCCTGACTTCAGGGTCAGCTCCAGGTTGAACTGAAGCTCTTCTTTCTATTTCACGCAATTCATTCACTCGACTTTGTCTTTCCTGAGCGACTTGTTGCATAGCTTGCGCACTAGTCTCAACACCTTCTTGTGCTTCTATTTGTTTCATTTCTTCTATATCTGCAATTTCATCTCTAGCAGCCTGTGCGCTAGCAGCTCTTTCTGCAGCAATCGATTCGTCTGAAGCAAACGCTTCATTGTAGGATTCCTCGTCTAGTTGAGGTATAGATAATTCCCTATATCTTTCTGCAAATCCTGGCAACTTGATTTGTTCTGCAAGGAATTTAGCAAACTCAGGTCTGTCTACAGCAAGTGCAGACAACTCAGGTGCTATTAAAGAAAAATTAAATTCCTTTTTTTGAGGTGTAGGTCTAGCTACTAACCCTGGTATATCAAATGTTTTACCTTCAAACTGAAATGTACTCGGAAATGCAGGTGGGCCTGAAGGGTCTAGTCTTTCCGATATAGTTCCTGTTTGCGCACTTATTTCAGGGTCATTAAAAAACTCATCAAAACTTTCATAGTCTTCAATACTTTTTTTCCTGATGTTACCTTCTTCATCAAACCCAACTGGAATGTCATTCATAATTCTAGTTAGTTCATCTCGTAAAGCACCTTTTCTGTCTTTGTCTAAATCTCTGAAGCCTTCTTTAGTATTAATGTATTCATTGATAATTGCAGCCTTACCATCGTAAGTAGACAAATTTTCTCTGAATTTTTCTCTGTTTGCCTGCTGTTGTCTTCTGACTAGAGTATCAAGAACTTCGTCAGAATAAAGCTGATTTTCCTGACCCATCGCACCATCTAACATATTGAATATTTTTAATCCCATATCAGGTGATGGATTTTTAGTTTTATCCATAAAAGCATCTGTGTATGCTCTTCCTGCTTCAGAAGATTCAATGGCAAGAATCAAATCTCTTTCCCAATCACCAACAACTTTCTGTATTTCTTTGCCTGTAAATGTAGATGTCCATTCTTCAGGAAAATCGACATTGTTAGGATCTGTGAATTTTCTACCTTTAAAAAAGTTTTTGATATTTGTGGAAATGTCTTTTGTGAAATCCCAACCCATCTCCTGAAACTTTTCTAATTGATTAACAAGTCCTCTTTCTTCCTCTGCAAAGATAGGGTAGGCATCTTCAGGGCCACCCTGAGCTGTAGTTTGATAGGCTAGATTACCTATTGCTGTTTCTACATTTCCTGATCTTCTGTAAAAGGAAGTATTTGATTCAATATTAGCTACGAGCTTATCGTTGAATGTGCTTGCTATTCCGTCTAGTGCTGCAACAGGGTCTAGATTAATTCTAAATAATCCCTCTTCTGCTTCGACATCTTGTAATCCACTTATTTGTAGATCAAATGATTCAAGAATTCTAGTAGCTTCAATAGCATCGGTTACTTTTCCTTTAAGAACCAATTCAATTTCTGGGGGATAGATGCCTGTATCAATAGCTTCATCTACTGCTGCCCAATAATAATCGTTTTTTGTTAAGTATTGTGGTGAATGACTGTACGAAAATGATATTTCATCAACAATATTTATAGCTAAAGTTTCTTTTAAATCTTGAGGGTCTAACTCTCTGTCTGTGTATGTACTTTTTCTTGACTCAGGATTGTAGTCCCAGTTATGAAAAGCGTTTTGAGCTACAAAATCTAATGCTTCATTAATATCGCCACTAACACCAGGTGAGGAATCCCATACTTTTACAATTTCATCAGCCATTTCCCTTAAAGCAACTGTGACATCTGTAGGGGTATACTCTTCGTACTGAGTAAATTTTTGTGTAGATATATTGTCACGAGTTGTCGATAATTGTTTCATATCGTAATTTGTTGAAGGGTCTAGTCCGAATGCATCCCAGCCATGTTTTTTATCAAACGCTTCTATTGCTTCAGTTGAAGAATCAGGCTCATTAACAAGATTATTTCTACTGTCAACTAAAACATCATTGATAATAATGTCTCCAACTTCTTTTGGTTGCTTATTTAATGCAGCGTTAAGCAATGTTGTAAGATCATCTATTCTTCCTAGAAACCCAGCTTCTGCCTGTGCGTATAGTAATGCTCTTTCTTCTGCAGGACTAACCAACGATATTTCTCCTCTTAGGTTTTGTTATACCAGCTCGTTTTTGTGATGCCATTAATTTTGGAAACAACACAGAATCTTTAGGTCTGTCGTGCATAGTTTTTGGAACACGATTTCCTTTCTTCTTTGATGTTTCAATCAAATTTTTATACTCGTCAGCGATTGACAATATTGCGTCTGTGTATGGATTCTTACTGGGCAAGGTCTATCCTCGTTGGGTTAAATGTGTCAGGTGTTAATGGTGTGTTCAGGTCTGCTTCTACTGCTCCTGGTTGTCCACCCATCATTGGTGGTTGTGCCTGTTGTTCAATTTCCTGAGCTGCCTGTTCAGCATTAGTCTCGTCAACTAATCCAAGTTGTTGTGCTACTAATGTTTCAATTCTCTGTCTGACTGATGGTAGGTTTCGTACTGATTCCTCAATCAATCGTTTCTTGATTTCAGTTCCATTCTCATAACCTGCTGCTTCGTAATAAGTCATAGGATCAATTAGTCCTGAACCATACTCGCTCAAAGCCATTTGTCTCTGTTGCAATTCCATCACAGGTTCACCATGTGGGAATATAACCTGTACTCCATAAACACCATTTATCTGTGACTTACTTAGAGATTTGCCATTAGCACCAATACCTGAAGCAAGTTCAGATACGTTATCTACTAATTGCAAAATTCGACTTCCGACAATAGATGCGAGATGTTCTCTCTGCATGGCCACACCTGAGAAAATTCTCAAGCCTGCAGTATTTAAAATTGCCTGTTGTCCTACAGTTGTGACACCAGCTTGTCTCTGACCTGCGAGTGCAGATGAATAAGTTCCAAGTTCTAATGTTGAGTCAGTTCCTGCTCTGATACTTTGCATCCATCCTGGTATGTCAGGAGTATTCATCACCCAGTAATCCTGCAAATCTCCCTCAAGTATTCCTTCATTCTGAATTGCCTGAGCCAAAGTCATCGGATCTCTCGATGTACCCATTGGTGCGAATGCAGATCGTAA
>Ga0098041_1000494_pt1 | contig 15771 bp, 13 predicted proteins | sample 8_EtaG_FD_77066 | JGI IMG/M metagenome (GOLD analysis project Ga0098041, IMG submission 77066) | Marine viral communities from the Subarctic Pacific Ocean - 8_ETSP_OMZ_AT15162 metaG | ecosystem: Environmental > Aquatic > Marine > Oceanic | place: Pacific Ocean | collected 2015-01-08
ACAGGCGGTCAATATGGTGGGAACATTACTCCGACTACTACACCTCCATTTGGACATGGGGCACAAGACGGTAGTGGAACCAACATAGGTCAAGCCTTCGCGAATGCAGCAAATCCAGCCAACCTTAAGCCAAAAGGGACACAACAATTAGGATTGGAAGGAAGCCATAGTAGCGTATATGAGAACCATGACTTAGTACAGGCACAAAAAGATGCACTAGAAAGACAAAAGAATAGTGATAACGAGGCTGCTGGCTCCGGGTCGACTACGCAGGGGTGAATAAGATGGCCGACGAGAACATGGAGGACTTCATCCTCAATATGGATAGGGAGATGTGCAAGAAGTCCTTCCAGTACTTCTTCGTAGACACACTCGGATTCCTCTACAACCACCATCACGACAGTTGGAGGCAGGGTCTTGAGGAGTCCCAGTACTACTGCGTGAAGGCTTCCCGTGACCACGGCAAGTCGGTCTTCTTCATGACCTACGCCCTCTGGATTGCCGCGTTTCAACCCAAGACCCACATCATGATATTCTCCCACTCCCTTGAGCAGACCCTTGAGCATATGAGGTTCGTTCGCAACCTGATAGAGGAGAATGACGTCCTCAGGCATCTCAAGCCACAGGGCAAGCCTTGGGCCAAGTCATACTTTGAGTTCTCAAACGGCAGTCGTATGATGGCTAAGTCAGTCGGAGGAGCCACTCGTGGTTTCCACCCCGATGTCGTCGTTTGTGACGATATCCTGTGGGGAACCACAGCGAGCGAGTTGGCTAAGACCGCAGACTGGTTCTACGGTGTCCTGCTCCCAGTCCTCCACCACAGCAGTAAACTGATGATGGTGGGGACGCCGTTCAGTTACAATGACCTGTATGCTGAGTTGGAGCAGAAGGAGACGTTCAGGGTAGAGACCTACCCAGCCATCGACGCCGAGGGCGTGGCCCTTTGGCCCGAGCGTTGGGATATGGATTCGCTTGAGCAGAGGCGAATGTCAATGCCAGCCATACAGTTCACGCGAGAGTACCTATGCGAGCCAATCCATGACGTGGCGAGCATGTTCCCCATGCCCTTGCTGGAGCAAGCGCGTGACCCCGATTTGGTACTCCTCGACAAGGCAGATACCAATTATAACGAGGAGGGGGAGGCGAACGGCGTCTTCGGTCAGCACTTCATAGGGCATGACCCTGCAATAGCGTCGGACAAGAACGCCGACTTCACTGCCATGACGGTCATGAGGATAAAGCCCGATGAGGATGACAGGAAGGAGATTGTGCATGTGGTGCATGAGAGGGGAATGTCATCCATGGCTCAGAAGCGCATGATGGTCATGCTCAACAGCAAGTTCCAGCCCGACCTAATCGAACTTGAGGGCAACAACTTCCAGAGGATGCTTGAGCAGGAGATGAGGGAACTCAGGGCGGATATGCCGATTCGCATATTCATGACCACTCGCACGCGCAAGGAATCCCTATTCATGTCCTTGCTACTAGCGTTTGAGCAGGGGCACATCAAACTCCCGTATGGGGATGAGAGGAGTAGGACTTACACCCATAAGTTAGAGCAGGAGTTGAATCGCTTCGGTATGCAGAAGGACGGTAAGTTGGAGAGTGTGGGTGTCCATGACGACTTGGCTATGAGCCTCGCGCTTGCTAACTGGGCATCCAAGGAGTTCAAAGGGAGCGTCGTGCTGCTGGATGAGTACATGCCCGGCTTCGACTCTTGGGTCAGTGGCGAGGGCAATAACAGAGGAAACTGGATGATACCATGAAGGTCGAGTTCCCGATGACAGGAGAGGGGTGGTTTGAGTCCCACCTAGGTTGTTCGGCATCGAACTTGGTCTCTCGTCTGCGAAAGGCGAGGAGACACAACAAGGACGAGAAGGAGTTCATAGACAAGGCGATAGCCGATATCAGGTCATTGAAGTCGATGGAGATGGAGGCGACTTTGAAGATGCACGATTGGTGCGACGGTCACTCGGATACGATAAAGTCACTAGGTCTCAGTGACAAGGACATGAGGTCATTGAGGAAGAACGGTGAGAGTAGGAGGGTCAGCCTCCTTCGTGCATGCAAGCAATGGGAGGATGCGGATACCGCCTTGAAGATGCTGGAAGAGTACGAGGACGTATGGGGCGATGAGCAGAGGAAGGCATGGGTGGGTGCCATGGACCAGAGGAGGGATGCTCGTAAGATTTGGAAGCACACCCTTCATCAGATGGAGAAACTCACTAGGAACGAGCAGGAGATGCTGCACAAGAGCGCTGAGGTCCTCAAGAGAGGGCCTATGACTGGTCGAACCGTGTTTGAGAACCTCAAGGAGCAGAAAGCCGTGTACAGGAACATGACAGCCATGAAACTGACCAAACTGCTCTCCATGTATGGTGAGGAGGTGGATATCATGGGGGGTGCATCGAGAGGCACTTTCGTGAAGATGGACAAGAGTGGTCTCATACTCAAGGACCCATGGGCTTATGCGGCAGGATTCCTAGATGCAGATGGTTACATCACCATCACCAAGAGGGGTGAGCCTCGTGCTGGTTTCATAGCGACTGGGAGCAGGGGCAAGACCCATTGCGAGCAGTTGCAGAAGACATTGGATTGCGGTGTCCTCCAATTGGACCAGAAGGTGTACAGCGATACTCAGAGGAGCCAACACAGATTGCAGTTCTACTCCAAGAACGACATAAGGAAACTCCTCAATGGGATAATGCCCTTCCTGAAGATGAAGCAGACTCAGGCGAAGGCGGTGCTGGCTTTCATCGAGGAGGAAGACGGGTTGAAGAAGGAGAAACTCAAGAAGGTTGTTAAGTACAGCAACTGGAGCGATGACACCAATAAGGCGAGTGCCCTCCTCAACGAATGGGGCGTAGAGGCGGATGATGTCAATAAGTGGGTCGAGGCGATATAATGGTTGAAGAAGGACAAGGCAGAATCGGTAGGTTCCTATCTGCCATGGCAAGCCCGTTCAGGACGAGGACCACGCCTGAGCCACAGATGCCCCTATACACAACGGGGATTCAGGAACCAGTACTAGCACAGGGTATCACAATCCCCGCACTATTCGCTGTCTCTCACGAGAACCTGATTCTACGTACGGTCATATCTAAACTCCAACAGGAGATATTCAGGAGGGGGTACTACTGGGAGAAGAAGTTCCAGATGAAGTGCAATCAGTGTGAGGAGGAGTTCAATCACGAGGTGCAGGAATGCAAATTATGCGGTGGTGAATTGAGGGAGCCGGATGTCACTCAACTACTCTATCCTAAGTCCTTGCTCGATACCGAGAACTCGATGGAGCAGACTTTCATGCACGTCCTCAACGAGATAGAGAAGGACCTCAATATCGTCGATGACGCATTCCTAATCCTCATCAAGGAGTACTATGTGGACCCCGAGACCTCCGACATCCAGTTCTTCCGAGTGAAGGAGATAATCAGGGGAGACCCAATCTTCATGCGTATCATCTCTGACAAGCGTGGTGTACGTGGTGGTAGGTACAAGGTATGCCCACTGCATCGTGACCAGATAGCATACCCCGGTCAGGATGACTCATGCACGGTTTGCGGTAACAACATGCAAGAGGCCCATTACGCTAACATGGCTGGAAGCGGTAAGACCCAGTACTACCTAGAGGGAGAAGTCATCCATCTCAGCAAGTACTCCCCTTCCAAGTTGTATGGGAGAAGCCCTGTGAATACCATGTGGAGACAGGCGATGTCCCTGACTGCCATGGACAACTACATCTATACCGCATATCAGAAGAGGAGGACTCCCAAGGGGATAATCTCCGTCACCACTGACAATCTTGAGTCGATGAAGTCATTCTGGAAGTCTGTCGATGAGAAGATGGAGCGCGACCCTCATTACGTACCCAAGGTGGGTATAGAGAGTCAGACTGGTAGGGGAGGCGTGAACTGGGTCAAGTTCATGGATACCCTTGAGGAGATGCAGTACATAGCCGTACGAGATGAGATAAGGAATCGCATAGCGGCATTCTACGGTGTCAGCAGCATCTTCATGATAGACAGTGGTAAGAGTGGTGGTCTCAACAACGAGGGCATGCAGATACTGGTCACCAACCGAGCAGTCGAGTTCGGTCAGAAGGTCTACACCGACGTTCTATTCCCCCGTTTGTTCAGGCAGATGGAGGTCACCGATTGGAAATTGACCCTCTATCCGAACGAGGAGGAGGATGAGATTACCCGTCTCCGAAGGGACGAGATGGAAGTCAACCTCGCTCAGAGGATGATGATGCTGGGTTACAAGCCTGAACTCATGGAGGAGGGTGATAGGGACATCCGCTTCAACTACCGTCCGATGGACCAACAGCAAGACGGAGCATCGCCCATGCCGCCGGGAATGCAGCCACCGCCCGGAATGCCACCGGGTCCGGGTGGACCCATGGCAGCACAGGGGATGGCAGCACCACCGGGGATGAAAGGACCCCCACCATCACAACCGGGGGGAGAGGGAATGGGAATCAGAACCCCAAGGGGACCAGCAGCACCTGATAGGAGAGGGGGTCCGGGTATAGGAGCACCAGTTACCTCCGTCCAACAGAGGGGACCCCCGAATTCCCAAGCACAGGATAATAGCCGTGCTCTCATGAACGCAAGGCGGCCTAGAGGCGCGTAATTAAAATAGTGAGGCGCTTAGGCAGTTGGCAGTGGTTACCGTGGACTTACTCAAAATGCACCCGATGGCGCGAAAGATGAATGCTCATAACGAGGCGTTTGCCAAGGCTATAGAAGATGGGAATGCCGATGGAGCGAACGAGCATCTGGTTGAGATACTGAAGTACGCTTCCACTCTACAGGAAGACCTGCATTACGCAGTCAAGAAATCAGAGTCCCAAGTCGTAACGCCATCAGAGGACATGTACGCAAACAACGTGAAACTATTGAAGTGGAACGAGACTGGCTCAAACTTCGACCCCTCGATGAGGGACAGGCAACTACCCGGTACGATTATCTCCGCAAGGAACAATTCTCGTATGCAACCAGCAAGGAGCACTTTCGGGCGTAGAGTTTGAGGCGGTTCGATGAGTGATAACGACGCTGGACAACTGATGAACGCTCTCATCTCCAAGATGGAGAGCATGGATAACGACATCCAAGCAGTACGCGCAGAGAACGCAATGCTCAAGAAAGCCTTCGATAATCCCCAGTTGATACTCAGGAAGGCAGGATTCATCCCATTCAGCACCCCACTCTCTGAGGATGTTCAAGCCGATGCTTTCAGGGCAGACATGGATACTGCTATCCTCAAGGGCGGTGGGAACGAGAACCAGTTAGGTCTCGATTCCTATACCAATGAACAGGTTCACGAGATGAGTTGGGATGAGATTCACGAGATGGCTGAGAATCAAATAGAAAGAAAGGAGATGTACTGATGAAACCGAGATATGAAGAGACTTCCTCAGAAGTAGAGGATATGCTAAGGAAGGCCCAGCAGTTGGAGAAGAAGATAGATTCTCTTGAGAAGGCTAAGATGTGCGCTTGCGGTAGTGGGAAACCACAAGCCTCTTGCTGCCCTAACATGAAGAAGGGCGAGCATCACAAGACTCAGTCCTTCGGTACGGATGCCGAGAGCGTCAATTTCATGATAGAGACTGGTGGTCAGACGTACAACGCATTCTACGATACCAACCAGAGCCTGCTAGATTCGACTGATGTAGCCAACAAGGGCGCTAGTAGTTCATCCGTCAATCTGGATGGTCTTTCTCGTAGGATGAATACGCATGACGCGAACACCGGGCACGTTGTTGAGTCCGGTGAGTGATTTGATTGCGCGAAGATGCAGTAGCGGTCTATATCCGCCATCGGAATGAACTCGTCAAGTCAATCTACGATGGTTACTACGGTAGACAGGAGGTAGGGGACTTCCTCCTCTCCCTCCGCAATCTGGATAATCACAACATCACCTTCGACCCGCTCCCTGTGGACATTGTGTGCAAGTCCTACAGCGATGAGATACTGAAGAATGAGGGTGATGGTGGGAATGAGAGTGCACCCTCTACTGCTGGAGGGCAAGCGGGTTCCAAGAGGGGACACAAGTATGGCTCTGCCAATCTCTCTAGGTTGCTACCTACCTATGGCTCCAAGCATCCTTACGTTGGTAGGATAAAGGACTCTTGGACCCCTGCTGATGATAGGAAGCACGGAGTTCCTCTCCACACTCCCGGTGGGGATGCGGGGGACAACCTCATTCCCCTGAGCATGAAGCATGCCCTTTGGCCTGAGTTGAATAGCGGGGAGCCGCATGAGTACAACTCCTTCTTCTTCGACGAGCAGAATCACCCTCTGAGGAGGAAGAACGCAGTGACTGGCTCTCCAGAGTGGAGGAGGAAACTAAGGGAGTTCTACTTCTCGGATGATGATAGTCCCTCCATGGCAGAGCAGTTGATGGCAGCGGAGAAGGCTCATGAGGCCCATCATAGCAAGATGGGTAGCCAAGTGTACAATGGGGTGTTCAAGGGCAAGACCGAGAAGCGGTTCACGGAGGAGGAACTTGAGGAAGCGGGACTACCCCCATCGAGGGGAGGGGCCGTCTATGAGGTGCATGAGAGAAACCACCCCTTCATCGGCAAGAAGACTGGGCAGAAGGAGTCATATGGCTCCCATCTCCATACCATAAGACAACACGACTTTAAGAGGTGGAAGGAGGAACTAGCAAAGAAGAATCCAGAGAGATTGAAGGAACTGGAGGAGCAGGGAGAGGACCTTGAACTCGCTCACTTCGACGACAGGATGGATGCCCTTGAGGGGCATGACATCGCCTCGGAGGATTTGAATCCCGCCGAGAACTATGACGTGTTGCGGGCCATTGGGGAGATGGGCACTAAAACCAAGGAGCCGAGAGAATTCGATGATGACCCCGAAATCGCTCGGCAACAATTGGAGGAATTCAAGACTGAACTGGCATTCGATGAGCCTGAAGCGCTTGAGATATTCAAGAATTACCATGGTGAGGGGATGGGTTGGCCCACTTGGATGATGGGCATGGAGTTCCTCCCTCCCCTAGACAGGACGAAGGTGCTGGAGCACTTGCACCAACACGATAGCGATGACGAACTCAAGCAGAGCATCAAGTTGTCTGATGAATCTTCGATACCCATGGCACGCATCAAGACCAACATGGAGATAAGGAACAACCCGGAGTTCGACTGTTGGAACAGGGATGCACATATCCACGGTGCGAATACCCACGCCCACATCCAGAGCGACAAGGACACCAAGAGGACTGGTCACGAGGGTGTCGTGAAGGCAGCATTGCGCGGAATCCAAGCAGAACCCACATGGGTAGAAGCCACAGAGGAGCAGTTGGAGGAGGACCCCAAGCATCCCGGTACCGATATAGAGAACACCGCGCACGACAGTCTGAGGCGGAACATAGCGAGTATGTTTGAGGGGGAGGCCTCCTTTGAGGATGACATCACCAATCTCTTCCCCTTCTCCGAGAGGGACATAAAACAGCACTTCAAACCCGGTCTCGCCAAGGGGAAGGACCTGTTGGACTTGGTCAAGTCCAAGATAAGCGGCGAGAGTGACGTCATCCTCAGCAAGGAGGGTCTGATGAACCTAGTCGGGTACAATCCTGATATGACCCCGAAGTACGAGGCTGGTGAGCATCCTATCTTCGATGCTTGGTCTCATCCCAAGGACCTGATGAGTCCTGATGTCATGAACAAGGTGCTGAAGGACATGGAGTTCAGGCTCCAACTAGCGCAGGACGAGAAGGACATCGGCAACGCGTATTCACCCATGAGGGTCGGACTCAACGGTCCTCGTTCAGGTGACCTTCCTAGTGGAGAGCACAACCAGTGGCTCAAGGACGGTGAGAAACTACGGGGCTGGTCTTGGCCGTTCTCCACCGCTTATACCCATAGAGGAGGACACGGAAGACAGGCTCAGACCTACAGGGACATCATGCACGACTTCTTCTCTCTCGACGGTGGTAGGACATCCATGATGGGTCAGAGGATGGAGCGAGAGGGAGGTTTAATCTCCCCGAATCACAGGACCGTGGGAATGTTCGGCAGAATGCACCACAATCCATTGGAAGCGAAGAAGGTAGCGAGTTTCAGTGCTCTCGACATACTCTCCAAGTTCGATGCCTCTGCCCATCTCCTACCCGACAGCGGGAACAAGGGGAGAAACAGGAAGAACAACTCCTCCGACACCAAGTCCTCCTTCTCGCCCGGTATCATGAATGACGGGCCTAGGTTGGAGTACGGGAACCCCAGCACTGACGACTACATCCTTGACCATAAATTCGGGAGGAACCTATCTAGGTTCTTCGTCGCCAACCCGTATACCGCCATTGGTAGCGAGGCAGGTGACATCGGGACTAAGGAGAGAGCAGGTATGCACCACAGGCTCGGGATGAATGCGTCCTTCCCCGCCCACGACCCATCGCCTAGGCTTCATGCTGGTTACTTCGACGTCTATCAGAACCCCATGTTACGGACTTCGCATAACATCCCTAGTGGGGACTTCCTCTCCATCCTAGGGGATGCTGGGAGAAAGAAGGTCGACCAGATGGACTTGAATCTCAAAGATATATCGGGGACGACCACTTCCTTGGATAAACTAATCACACAGCGTGGTGCTGAGGCTTGGGGCAGGGATAGAGAGGGCATGGAGATAGACGAGGGGAAGAGGAGAGGCCCATCGACGATGATTGGTCAGGTGGAGGGCGCGGGTCTCGATGATAGGTACGAAGAGTTACAGGCGGTACAAGACGAGATTGATTGGCTTGAGGCGCCATGGAAGGGACACCCAACGAGTCCGCATGCGATGCACCCCGAGGAGGTCAAGGAGCATAGGGGCATAGATGACAGATGTAACCACTGTGGGGAGAAGTACCCTGAGCATTCGGAGGCGTGCGAGGAATCCCGTGCGAAGTATCCAGAGATGCCTCTCCATCATCAACACAAGGACACGTCTCCTATGGACTACCACAATCTCATGGTCCAGCAGGCTTACTCCAGAAAGGACGAGTTGGAGGAACTGATACACAGGGCCGAGTACGAGAATCTCAAAACAACTTCTCAGATGAAAATCGGAACAAGGAGATTGGATAGTAAGATGGAGGCTGACAAAGCAGCCATGATGAGGGTAGGCAAGGAGAAACTCCTACCGATGGTCATGGAGCAGTACCCCGGTGCGATAGACTTCACCAAGCCCGTTCAAACACTACACAACCTCCAGAGGATATGGGAGGACTGTGGTCGTTATCTACTACATTGCGGTGACCACGATTTCACAACTAAGGGTTTTGGTATGGATGCTGATAGGGAGACTACCAGCGTACACCAGAAGTTAGGCGAGTCTCCGCATAAGATGCTGGCACAGGTTCTACAGGCGAGCAGCAACGAACTCCATCCCAACATGAAGCCTGAGAAGGCCCTAGAGATACTAGGCTTGCCCGTACAAGGGGAGGGAGAACCGTATCACAATCACATGAAAGAGTACCTCGACACACTAGGAGGCCCTGTGAAGGCGGCATCGCTCGGGCAGATTGCGACTATGGGGCTGACGAAACTACATCCCGAGATGGGAGGCATCCTCGGGGATTTAGCAGGCAAGGACCTCCACTCCCACATGGACGAGATGGTGGATAACTTCTCCAAGGAGAACCCCAAGTCGAACAGGAGCGCTTACGAAAGGGAGAAGAGGCACTTCGGGTCAAAGAGCAACGCATACAATGCGTTGTCAAGCCTATTGAGACTCGTGAATCCTAGAATCACAGAGAAGCAGGAGATGGATAACTTCGGCCTGTCCCATTTCAGGCATAACCCAAGGGACCCGCTCCACCCACCTCCATTGAACAGAAAGGGGGACCCTCAGAAGAAGGGGATGAAAGTGGACCTGAACAAAAACAAGAACTTCGCAGGGCACATAGTCACTTTCGATGAGAACCAGTTGGAGCAACCGTTACAGGACACCGAGATGGGTAGCATACAGAAGCCAGCCCTAGGGTTCATGCAAGTACCTATCCACCCTCTCGATGACATGACGGGTAACACCGTGCATGACGCCGTACGTTCAACAGCGGAAGGATGGGGATACCATGCGGAACCCAACATAGGGTTTGAGTTTGAGAACAGCAGAGTAGGGGGAACGCCTGTCATAGGCACATCACCACAACATGGTAGATACTCATCCGTGCCTCAACCAACGCTAGATAATTGGCTTGGTGCGGAGCAGGCTCAGCGTTTGCTCTCCTCGATACCCCCTGAGGCTCAGGAGAACTTCAACCCTCAGACGTCAATCACCGTACCGGGTATTGTTCCTCTTACCCATGCGGATGACCCTACTAACATATCCAAGGCCGACCTACCGAAGCAAGTGCCTCTCATTGACCCACTGCACAGGGTATTCGATGTAGAAGACCTGAACCAACTGCGTGGCTTCACGGGGGAATGGGTCGTCTCCGTCTACAGGGAGGGTCTGAGATGCAAGGTCACGAAGAAGAAGAATCGAATCACCCTAGTCAATGAGGACGGGGAGAAGCAAGCCACATCGAGCACCGTCAGGGATGCCCTGCGCTCAATCTGCAAGAAGGACTTCGTGGTTGATGGGGTGATAGATGGAGCGGACTTCTTCATCAACGACATCCTATCCTATGATGATGGTGATGTCACCGACCTGTCCACACGCGAGCGTGTCAAGTTACTGAGGGGGCAGTTTGAGAGTTATGACCCCGTTCATCTACCAAGCCCGTCTGACATCAAGATAACCGATGAGGTCGGTCTGAGGGAAGCAGTCAAGGAACTAGGCAAGGAATCCGAGAAGATTCTGCTGAGGGATGCCAAGTCCACTTACATGAAGGGAGAGGAGAAGCATCCCAAATGGGTCATAATAGCGAAAGGAGACATAGAGCATCACGTCTCGTTCGGCATGGAGATAGACGGAGATGCCTTTGTCATACACCTACCGGAGGATTTGGTGAAGTACGAGATAGTCGATGGGGAGGCAACCAATCCAATCGCAGCCATAGGTAGCCTCACTGACTCCGATTACTCTCTCAGATTGGCGAAGAGTCTCCAACCTTACTGGGAGAATGCCTTCCAAGAGATGCTCAAGGAGGAGACCGAAATACCCGAGGACATAGAGCCTGAGATAGACGAGGAGCAGATAGAGGAGGATAGCGCTGGTATCCTCAAGCCGAAGAAGGACAAGAGCCTCATCATGAAACCCAATGAACTCTACAAGACCATCGCCCTCATAGAGAGGGCATTAGAAAAGTTGGAGAAGGGACATAGCAACATGCACGGACGTGGCCTAGGTATAGACGTGGGGGGTAACATCGACAGTCCAAGAGGCCCGACAACTCTCAATGCGGAGCAGAGTCTACCAGATTGGGACATGAAGAAACGTCCAAAACAGGATATGGAGAAACCGGAGGATTACCCCGGCAGAGAAAGGAAGAAGAGGAAGAATGCCACGCAGTCCCCCGATTCTGATGAAAAAATCCTAAACTAATAGACCCGTAGCATTGAAGTAGTAAAGCAAGACGTGGTTGGAATTAGTGTGCTTGGAAGACAACTGTTCAGACATGGTGATGAACCAATTACCCTCCTCAAGGGTGGGAACGACCTCATTGTCGCTGGATATGCCAGTGTGGAAGTTGTAGACAAGCAGGGCGACGTAATAACAAAGGAGGCATTGAAGGACGCATTTCGTAAGTTCATGGAAAACCCATCTTACAGAAACGTCCAACTAGCGCACTCCAATATACAAGTAGGCGATGTGGTACCAAGTTACACGGATAATGAAGGGAGGTTGTGGAAAAGCGAAGTCGATGATGTCGGGATGTTTGTTGTAGTACAACTCAGAAACGACATCGAGAAAGCAAAAGAAGTCTCAGCAGAGATTAGAAAAGGCGTTCTCAGGGGATTCAGTATCGGGGGTCAGGCATTCAAGCGAGTCAGAAAATCAGACGCGAAGAGAGGCGACTACCAAGAGATAAGCAAACTGGAACTCCATGAAATAACCATTTGTGAAAAAGGCATCAATCCAGAAGCAACATTCAGTATACTCAAAGAAGACACGGAAGTGACAGATATGACAACAGAAGCAGAAAACGAAGATATGACAAAACAACTGGGTGACGTCTTGACACGCCTAGAAGGAAGGCTTGACGATATGGAGAAGGGCGAGAAGCCTGCATTCTTGGAAGGCAAGGATTCCGACGACGGTGACAAGAAAGACGACAAGAAGAAAGAGGCTACTGAAGAAGTAGAGAAGTCGGAGTACTCTGACGTCATCACTTCCGATTACCTCAACTGGATGGAAGACACCCTAAAGAGCGCAGGTGTGGACACAGGGGCCGCAAGGGACCATTTCGATAACATCGAGAAGCAGAACATGGGTTCCACTCCAGCAGAACTGGCTGACACTGAGGCCGCAAAGGGCGGACAGGTCAAGGGCCGAGCACAGGAGGGAGGAAGTCCTTCCACCAACGCTATCTCTCGCACCACTGGAAGCGGCAAGGTCAGCAAGTCTGACTTCATCAACCCCGCTAACCTAACCAATGGGGACGTCGAGGCAGCATACGAGGTCTACAAGGCCGCAGCACTGGAGCAGGAGTTCCGTGGAAGCCTAGAGGACAACTTCGCAGCACGCTACTCTCACGAGAGGGAGACGGAGATTGCCAAGGCAGAGGCAGCAGCATTCGACGCTCGCAGCCCCCTAGCAGACATCCAGAAGTCCATCGCGGCTCTAGGAGAGAGAATCGACGCAATCGGCACACCTGCCGAGGTCGGAGAAGCAATTACCAAGAGCGACGAAATAGCAGCAGTAGTCGTTCCAAGCACGGAGGATTTGGCTAAGATGTCATGGGATGAGGTTCATCACTTGGCAAGCAAGGCCTTCAACCCGGAGTGAGGACTCAGGAAAAAAATAAGGAGATGAAAATATGGCAAGAGATTACGTACGAACAGTAACAGACATGGAGCGCTACTACTATGGCGCCGGAAACGCAATGGGCTACTCATACACTGGTAGCGAACTTCTAAAGGCTGATAGCCCAATGCTATCATCCACCGCTGGAACATACCAAGCAATCTACGGACGCAAGGTATGGTCGCAACTGAACCAAGAGTTCAACGCATTCAGCATAATGCCCAAGAAGCCTTGGGACAGGTCTGGATGGCGAGTCATCACTGACAAGCCAAACAGCGGAGCACTACACGGTGGTGTTGCAGAGAACGCAACCCTGCCTGACACTGTGAAGCCTGTCTTCCAGCACATTGCTGCGAAGCCCAAGACTATCGCGCACACCTTCGATATGTCCGAGGTCGCAGTCTTCCTAGCAGACAAGGACGACGGAATGGGAGACATCCGCTCTGTCCTCAAGGAAGAGATGGGTAAGCACCACGCTGAGATGGTCAACAAGATGCTTCTGACTGACGTTAACACAGTAGCAGGGAACAACTTTGAGTCCCTAGACAGGATTACCGCTAACCACGTAACCATGGGACAGGACTCCAACTGGGTGGACGCTGCTGGCGACCTAGACATCTACTCGATAGACAGGTCCGCTAACTCATGGTCCGATGCAGAGGTCGATTGCGGCGCTGCTGGTGTGGACAGGGTTCTGAGCCTAGACCAACTAGACAACCTCTTCCAGAAGATTTGGCTACGAGGTGGCAACCCCAAGGTCATGCTGACTGGATATGACACCCTGATGAGACTACAGCAACTGCTACAGTCCCAGCAGAGGTTCATGGAAGAGAAGAGGGTCACCCCCACCTACAACGGTGTGAAGGGAGTCCCCGGTATCGAGGCTGGATTCATCGTGGCAACCTACAACGGTGTCCCAATCATCCCAACCAAGGACATGGACGACGACGGCAACCTGTCGAAAATCTACTACCTTGACACTGACTACATGCACTTCTCCACGGCAATCCCGACTCAGTACTTTGAGTCTGGTATCGAGACTGGTGACCCATTCGCCATCAACAGACTGGGTCAGGAAGGACTCTACCGAACGATGGGAGAGGTCTGGACCACTTTCTTCGGAGCACAAGGGAGCGTGAGGAACCTCAAGTGAGGATTCCAACGGAGAAAAAATAACAGGAGATGAAAAGATATGGCAGCAACAAGTATAACAAGTGGCGGAATAAAGATAGCATTCGATGATGGAGAGTATTCAAGCGTCTCCGTTCTTGCTGATATAGACATGAGAGTCGGTAACGTCGGTGGAAGTGACAGGTGGCTAGACGGAGCAGGCGGAACAGACGGCGCATACCCCGGTTCAATCACTGGTTTCACAGCAACCAATGATGACAGCATCAACAGTGCTGGTGGAAGCCTAAGGATGGTCACAGTCCAATACGACAAAGACGACGCAAGCGCAGACATCATGACATTCAGCGGAGAGAACGGAGCAAGTCTCAGTGGCATCGTAGCGATAATCGGACAGGTGAACGGAGGAGCGAACGACCACGACATAGCAACTTTCAGCGGATTGGTTCTGACTCTGACAGCAGAAGCCACCTCCAACGGAAACTCCATCACACTACTGATGGAGTGAGGCAGATGCCTACAGTTACCTACACAGGTCCCTTCTACACCAGAAGAAACCCTGATGTATACTTGCCTGACTTCATCAGGGGTCAGGCAGTAGAGGTCAGCCAAGGATGGCTAGACACTTGGAGAAGGAAACTAGGCGACAATCACCTCATAGAGGGAGACGCAGGGGTCCATGTTGACCTAGGCGATGACGGCATACCCGACTCAGGATGGACGAAAGCAGAGATAGTCGCATGGCTATCAGGCGTGGGAGTAGACGTAGGTGGAGGATACAAAACCAAGACTACCCTGCTCGGTATAGTCGAAGAGGCTTTAAGCCCAACCCCAGTGGAAGAGCCAGTAGTCGAAGCGGCAGTCGAGGAAGTAGTCGCAGATACAACAGAAGAGGAATGATGATTTATGGCAGCAGGAAATACGATGGACACGAGAACACACGTCATGGGCGACATGCTCATGGTGACTGGAACCTTCACTGATGGGGGCACCGATGTATCATACGATGGTATGTTGGCTAGTGTCTTCGCGGCTGGTGGACACGTCACCAGTCTATACAACACAGGAGTCGTGAAGAACGGTGCAGCGAGTGCTGGAGACGGTTCAAGCAATACGACATTCACTGTGAAGACGGTGGACATGAGACTACACTTCAATGTGGGAGAATCAGTCTATCTAGCAAATGGCACGCGCCTTGGTGAAGTCGCGGCTATGGCGGCAAACGCTACAGGTATGTCACTCGACCCTGATTCACTTGCTTGTGATGCAGATGCAGCACTATACAAGATGGGTCCAGACCAGAGCGCAGTCACACTGAACGATGGCTCACTAGCAGTCAGCATAGACGAGACCAACAAGAGAGTGGTCTTCGGTAACGGTAACCTCGGAGCAGCGAGCACCGCACACATTCAAGATGGTCGCTGGTGGATTCTAGGTCAGCGCTCTTGAGGCGGTGACATAGATGGCAGCAGGAATAGACGTTATCGGGCCTTACAGTCCAGAAGAGTTCTCATCTGAGAATCTCGACCCGGAAGACAGAGGCGCTGGCTCTCTCAGCAAGGCGATGACGGATGACCTTCCTACTGGCACTGTAGTATCTTGCGAACCCGTAGTCGTTCGTGGTAACGTCTTCATCGTCGTGTATACATCGAGTTGAAAGTAGGTGGTGGATGTGAATGTCAGGGTTTCAACTTCAAACGCTTGATATCGAGGACATCAGCAGAGCAGCCAAGCA
>Ga0098041_1000498_pt1 | contig 15725 bp, 10 predicted proteins | sample 8_EtaG_FD_77066 | JGI IMG/M metagenome (GOLD analysis project Ga0098041, IMG submission 77066) | Marine viral communities from the Subarctic Pacific Ocean - 8_ETSP_OMZ_AT15162 metaG | ecosystem: Environmental > Aquatic > Marine > Oceanic | place: Pacific Ocean | collected 2015-01-08
CACCATCATTTAAGAAATTGCCAGAATTACTACTAGTATAAGCAAAAGCAGGTAGTCCATTATCACCAATACAAAGACCAATCTCAGTTCCTGCTGTTAACTGCATACTACATTCAACTTTACCACCTCTACCATATCTCGGTATACCACCATTAGTGTTATCACCATTAGCAGCAATACCCATACCACCATCTGCACCCCATACCTCAAAATTATATCTTGCAGTTTTTGGTACTACCCATATATGTTCTGTCCTCTTAGTATGAGATACGTTATCAAAACTTGTAGAATATCCTACTTCATTAGCACCACCACCCGAATCTGATGCAGGTGCTACTCCAAAACCTAATTTGTCTCCCGTATATATTGGCATGATTAGTATTGCTGTTGAGTACCTATGCGAAAAACGTCAGCATCGCTATCATATGTAGTGGATATATCAACCATACTAGATGGGAATGATCTATAGTTAAATCCTGCAGGAGCTCCCCATACAATTCTTACTACACCTTGACCACCCATTCCCCATATATCACTACCATGTGCACCGCCACCGCCACCACCAGGGAATCCACCATCTGGACCTTTATAATTAGAGTCATTAACTGATGACCAGTAATTACCTCTCCATCTATTATATCCAGTCATTCCTCCTCTAGTTCCATCAGCTTGCATATTACCATCTCCAGCATTACCAGTAGCATTATAATGATTAGTATATCCTATAAGACCAGTACCATAGTTTTCAGAACCTCCTCTACCTGCAAAATCTAAAGCTTGATCAGGACTACCATTCTGATTAGAATCTCCTTTAGATCCATTAGAACCTTGACCATATATTCCAGTACCACCGCCACCTCCAACATAGTAGCTAGATGAACTATTAGCACCTGCTCCACCGCCGCCGCCACCATTTTGACCTGCTGCTCCACCACATCCACTATAGTTATGATTTGATGGGTAACCAGAAGAATTCTTTCCTTGACCATTATATCCACCTGCTCCACCACCACCTTGACGGCATCCGCTATATTGCATTCCATTACCACCATCTCCACCGCCGTCTGAATTTGCTTGGTTCCAAGTTCCACCCAATCCTTTATTTGAATCTTGAGTACTACCTGCACAATTTTGACCACTAGCATAACAACCATATCCACCACCAGCTTCTGCATACCTCTGACTGGAACCACCAGTAGGACCACTATAGACTATAATTGAACTATCAGTACCTTTAGGTGAACGATCAGTTATATTCATATCTCTCATAAATCCACCACAACCAACTTCTACTTGAATCAAATTTCCTGGTGTAACTGCAATATTATTCTTATATGCTAAAGCACCTCCACCTCCACCTCCACCATCATGTCTTCCCATACCTGATCCACCACCACCAATACTGATAACACTAATACTTGTTACTCCTTCAGGCACATACCAGTTGTATATTGTTTTTTTACCTATTCCATTCTTAGTATCACCTATATTAAATCCATCCGCATGAAATACTGCTTCTCCTATTGCAGTTGCTTTTGGTGCTGTAGGGCATAGATATAATTTTCCATGCAATTCTGGTAATGGAGCTCCGTTCTCACGAGCTCTTCTAGCCCTACAATACATATCTAAACCACAAAGAGCATCACCATATCCACCAGTACCATCACCATAAATTTTAGAATATAGTACAGATGCTCTTGTTGGATGAGCATATGACTGTGCTCCATAATTATAAATGGTACTATATTCGTTCTCTTTCCATGCAGCACCACCCCAATATCCTCCTCCACCACCGCCTTCATATTGACAACCAGCTCCTCCACCAAATCCACCAAATGCACCTTCTACATTTCCATAACTTGGATCATAATTTTTATCTCTAAATCTATTACCAACTCCATTCCAATGGTCACCACCCCATAAGGATCCTTCATGTATCTTACCATTGCTATTTAATAATGGATTTCCTGAAATCCTTGGTTTAGAAGGATAATCCTTATACCTTGGATTTTGAGCATCTCCACTACCAGCATCAACAGTAGAATAAGGTGTATACTTAAAACTTCCACCAAATGCACCTCTACCAAAAATATCCCATCCCCAATTATTTCCAGAATTTATAGCACCTAATATCCAGTCAGTAGCACCAGTACTTGTTTCATTTCTTGCAGGTGTATCTTGACTATTCCAACTTTGCCAGTTTGCCCCATTACCACCTGCAGCAACTAAAAGACATGTAACAGAAGCACTCTCAACATAACTTTTAGTTAATGCTTCTTCAGATTCACTTCCATCCAACTCAAATAAGAAGGTTCCACCACCTCCTCCACCACCTGTTGAACTAGTATAACTCTTACCAGCCTCTCCTCCTCTCTGTCCTACAACAACACCTATCCATCTACCACCAACTAAATCAACGTCTCCCATCATATACCAAGGAGATCCACCCTTATTAGTACCGCCATTAAAATTATCACTAGGTCCACCAAATGCACCTCTTATCTCAAAATGATATGATCCACTCTTAGGTGCTCTTACGAATAAAATTCCTTCATATGTACCACCAGTATAGTGGAAATAATGATTTCCAGTATAAAATTTCTGATCTTTATATTCATTCGATATTTGTGTAACTCCAGGTCCAGCATTACCATATGCACCAGCATTAGTGAAAACCATGCCAGCATTGTTATATGGTTCAACAGCAGCACCGCCACCAGAACCTGATGAAGGTGCTACTCCAAATCCAAGTTTATCTCCCGTATAGATGGGTGACATAAGAAAACCCCCTATCTATATGTTATGTGCTCTGTGCATAACCACCATTCTTAGTGGCATATACTTGGTAACTAGATGCTGTTGTATTTGTACCGCCTGTATAATGAACAAAGTAAGAAACAAAGTCTCTCTGTCCACCAGTTTCCGTTAATGTCATTGTGGTTCCAGAACCAGTCAAGACACTTGTTGATATTCCTGCTACTAATGAACCGTCCTCAAATCCTCTAACAGTTACGTTAGTTCCGATACCAGCAGCAGTTGTACTATTACCCATAGCAGTTGTACCCTGCGTATAGATAACTGTTATGGTTGATCCATTTGCATTACCAGTATCTGCTGGCATATTCTTAAACGAAACAATACCAACATCGGCAACACAAGTATGAGTGTATATTGTTGCAGCATTAACATCCAATTCTAAGACAAGTGCTGCACCATCCATATACGTGACACCTGCACCAACAGTCTCAGTAACACCTGCTACTTTCTGTCCCGTATTAAATGTCCATGTTCCCGTATCTCTTTCCCATGTTAAATTCTTATTTCCGTCATTACCACCATATACTTCTATACCACAACCATCTGCTGTAGTATTACTTGCAGGATATGTAGATCCAATACCAACTGTCTTGTCTTTTACGTCAAGTACATCAGTGTGGATAATTGTTTGTGTGCCGTCTACTTGGAGGTTCCCTGATAAGGTGAGGTTAGTACCAGTAGCATTAGTTCCTAGTGCAGTAACACCAGCAACTGCTCCATCAAAGGAAGATGCTGTTATAACTCCTGCAGAAACTGCTCCGTAAGGAAAACTTGGAGCACCGTACCCAGCTTTATCAGTAAGACTATTCGCTCTAACTCTTGACATTTGGGTTCACTCTCCCCCTACTATTATTTCTTTATTTATTTAGGTTAATTGATATTCCGTTAATACATCATCTGTCTTCCATTTTCATCAATCGTTGCTCCACTAAGTCCTGAATATTCATCAGTCTTATTAACTCCCTGATTTGGAAATTCTCTTGTCATTCCATTGATAGTACCCCATACAATTCTTACACATCCATGACCACCAAATCCTGCAGGAGAACCACCATTACCTCCACCTCCTCCACCACCAGGAAATCCACCATCTGGTCTAGTTCCTCCTTGACCTTGTGTATCATTATTTCTTCTATATCCATTTGGTGTGCTAGGATCTAACTCATTACCATTACCTGACCAAGCAAAAGTATTCCAAGGTGAATTGTTTGAGTATCCTCTTAAACCAGTAGTATTAGTATATGCATTTACAGTAAGACCATTCGTTTCATATGTCCAAGGATCAGATGATCCACCCTTACCTACTGGGGTAAGCTCATCGTTAAATCCATTACCACCAGCAGAACCATTTGATCCTTTACCATATATTCCTGTTCCACCACCACCCGATGCATAGTAATTAGAACTACCATTACTAGACATTCCACCACCGCCACCACCTAAAGTACCACCAGTTGCATTTGTACCAGCATATGATGGGTTACCACATTGTCCACCTTGAGCACTATTTCCATTATCAGCACTGTTACTATATCCTCCACATCCACCACCTGACTGCCTACATCCACTTTGCTCATACCCTGCACCGCCTCTTCCACCACCATCATATCTGTCTGAAGGTTGACTCTGAGGTGATCCAAAATTTGAATTATCAAAATACCCATTAGCACCTTGAGGAGCACCTGCCCTTCCACCACCAGCAAGAGCATAAGTAGTTCCATCTACTTCAATCCATGATGATTCTCCATGATTACCATTAGAACCATAACTCAAATTACCACCTCCACCACCAACTTTTACAGAAATAGTTGATCCTGATGTGACTGCAAGATTATTTTTATATGCCAATCCACCACCACTACCCGATTCTCCGTCATGCTGTGGACATCCAGATCCACCACCACCTATACAAACAACAGATATTTCAGTTACTCCTTCAGGAACAGTCCAAGTATATGATGAAGTTGCACTGAATGTGGCTATCTGAGTGGTTTTATCCGCATGAAAAACCGCCTCTCCTGGTTCAGCAGCACCACCGCCACCACCAGCACTTTTTAAAAATAGACCAGTACCAACTCTTGATAATATGGGCATATTTAATAAGTCCTAAAATCGCTATTTACTTGTCCTAAAACTTGATAATTAACTGTTGTTGATGCAGATCCAACTGTATTGATACCAACAAAATTCCATATATCATATGATTCTGTAGATCCTGCACCAACAGTGCCACCATTCCAACGAATAGTTTTAGTAACACCATTTAACTTAATCGCATTACATGTTCTTGCTATACCTGATTGTTGAGCAAACACACTAAATGTCAACGTGTGATCATCAAAATCAGCAGTTGTAGGAATATTATTAACCTCAAGTGTAATATCTCCTGTAGGGTTAGTTGTAAATCCAATATTAGATGATGAAGTATCATAATTTAACGTAACAGTATTACCACCAACTCTCTTAACTTTCTCAGAAACATTCTCAAATCTAGTCTCTGTTGGTTTTAATGTACCAGCATTTACAGTAGTACCAGTAATAGTAGTACCTGTAATATTAGTCGCAGTTATGATACCAGTATTAAGAGGGATATTAAACTCAAATGCTCCCTTCGTATTATTATATGTTAATGTCTTATCTGTTGTTCCAAAAACCTGAATACCTGCACCATCCGCTAATGCATTTGTAGGTGTTGCTGTAGAACCAATACCAACTAATTTATCCTTTATATTTAATTCTTCAGTATCAATTGTGGTCATTGTACCAGCAACTGAGAGTCTACCATTAACTGTCAGATTCGTTACGATACCAGACTGAGCTATTAAAGTACCACTAAGAGTTAGACCACCACCAGATATCTGAGTATCACCAGCAATTGTCGGACCTGCCGTTCCAGTTCTATTCTTTATGGTATCAACATTTAGAGATGACATTTTTTATTACTTTTTAGGTATTTATGTTGTTAATAACTATACGTCAGCAGTATTATTATTCGGGAATGATCTATTATAACCCCAAATAATTCTTATTACACCGTGTCCACCAGAACCAACTTCATTACCACCATTTCCACCGCCACCGATGTATGCATTATAAGTTGTGCCAGGTGTTACTGGAATATTATTCTTCCAGCATAATCCTCCTCCACCACCTGTTCGTGTTCCAACATTTTGAGCATTACCACCACCTCCACCATAATCTGCACCATTCCAACTTTGAGAATCTAGTCCACCAGATCCACCTTTTGCCCAACTTGTTGCATCAGCCCCTTTACCATACATTCCTACTCCACCACCACCTGTAAGATTACCTGTACCATCTCCACTAGGACCGTTAAGTGATTGACCTCCACCACCAGAACCACTACCAGCTACATAAGTATTGGCAAAAAATTCTGTTCCACCAGAACCTCGTTGTCCATTACCACTATATCCTGCAGCACCACCGCCACCTGATGTATAAGAAGATGAATATCCATCACCACCAGTATAGTTTTGATCACCACCACTAGCTCCCCCACCAGCAGCAGAATTAGTATTCCGAGAATGACCACCTTCAGCAGTAAGAGTTACACTACCAAAAGTAATTGTTGTATCTCCTGTAGAATCAGTCCATCCACCTCCAGCACCAATACAAACAACAGAAACTCTTGTTACATCTGCAGGGCATGTCCATGTAGTACTATTTCCTGCAGTATTTAATACTGCTTGTCCAGCTGGTGGTGGCGTAAAATCAAGATTTAATGCCATTGCTAAACTAGTATTTCTGGAAGTAGATCCATAAGTCCAAGAAACAGTCCTAGTTGTAGGACTACCTGAAGTTGTACCAGAAGTATCATCAAGTGCCCATGAGAAACACTCAACTTCATTACTATTCTTACCACAAAGACTAGGTTTATGATACCACCCATTTCCACCAAATCCATCTGAACCAGCTGATGTTGTAGCAGGGGTTGTTCCAGCAATATAGCAAGTATCAGCACTCCTAGTTCCAGCAGTCCAAAGTGTGAGAACATAAGGACTCCAGTTACCACCTTGTTCCCAATAGTTCATACTTAAGTTACAACCAGTACCCGTTTGTTGCTGACTAGAAGTTCCACCCTGTTCAAGAACATTGCTAAGGGGAACGTTGCCTCGATACACAAACATATGCATATCCGCATTAGATCCCGACTGACCTGTGTATACTACATCATTCTCAGTACCATCTGCTACTTTATAATGTAGTCTCTGGTCAACAGCAGCATGTTCAGAATAATAATTAGATTTAGTAAATCCAGTTGGAATATTACCATTGATATTAGAAGTAACATCAGGACCATATTCCATAATAATCAATAAATCACCTGCAAGTATTCCATTAGGTGCTCTTACTTGTGCAAGACTATTATCTTTCCTGAAAGTATGATATATCAAATCAAGTCTTCCATTAAATGTACTCGCTATTGGATAATGAGCACCTACATTTGTACCATCAAAATCTGTTCCATATTTTATATACACCAATCCACCACCACCTGATCCACCATAGTTACCACCATTATATCTACCCATACCACCTCCACCACCGAAGGAACCACCACCTCCTCCACCACCTTGTTGACCTACACCTTGTCCACCAGTTCCACCATTACCACTACCGTAGTTACCACCAGCACCACCTTGAGCACTATCCTTTGATTCCCCATAGTTACCACCATAGACTCCACCATAACCTCCCATTGTTCCACCACCAGATCCATCACGATTTTGAGGTTGAGTTATATGACTACCATCAGTACCTCCTCCACCTCCACCAAATGCTCTTTGACTATAACCACTTATTGCTAATTCTCCTCCAGGTCCACCATCACCACCTATTTCATTATCCGATCCTCCACCACCACCTCCACCAGCGTACATACTTCCTGCTCCACCATGTAAAGGAATACCATTATCTGAACCACCGCCACCGCCGCCACCAGCACCAGTTCCTCCTATTGAATTTGATTGTACTTGATTAAAACCCCAACTACCAATAGGATCATTTGCACCTGGTTGCCCAAATCCACCAGTACCGTTTATATCTCCACCTTGTCCTGTTCCACCAGAAGTAGTTCCAGTCTGAGAAAGATTACCAGGTTGACCACCATAACCACCAGTTGCACTTATTGTTTGACCTGGACCTTCAAATCTACTAGTACCACCTTGAGTACCTGTATTACCACCAGCACCACCAATACCAACTTCTAATACATAAGCAGTTCCTGGTACTAGATTATCATAAAACTTCATGGCAGCACCACCACCGCCACCACCAGCACCACTTGATGCACCACCGCCACCACCTATGACAACAACTCTAGCTGCGGTTACACCAGCAGGACATGTCCAATTTTGACCTCCTCCACTAACGAATATTGCATCACCATCAGGGATACTACCATCACCAGAAGAAGCATTAGCTTGTCTCCTTAGTGCAGCAACTCTTGATCCATAGGTAGAACTTATGTTGGCTCTATTCAGAAGTGGTGACATTAAGCATATCCTCCATTGACCGCACCTAGTAGATAATAATTAGTGCATGTAGCAGCAGACCCTACTGTATTGATTCCTGTAAAACTATAAACATCCATTCCACTTGTCGTTGTTAATCCTGACGTTGCACTAGCAAGAGATCCACCTGCCCAACGTATAGGAGCAGTATATCCATTTAGATTAACTGTAGTACATGATCTTGCTGTTCCTGCCTGTACGATAGCAAGAGAGAAAGAAATAGCATTATTGTCAAAATCAGAAGTCTCAGGAATACTCTCTATATTAAGAGTAATATCACCTGAAGAACCAGTCACAACTGCCATATTACCATTAGTATTATATGATAACCCAACTGTATTACCTGTTACTTGTACTAATTTTTCACATGCTGCTACAATTCTAGTTTCATCAGTAGTAATCGGGACATTAAACTCAAATCCTTTCTTAGTATTATTATATGTTAATTTCTTATGAGTAGTACCATATATTTCTATACCTGCCCCATCTGCTGTAGTATCTGTAGGACTAGCAGTAGAAGAAATACCAATCGTTTTATCCTTTACATTAAAATCATCATAGTTAATAATAGTCTGCGTTCCCTGAACTACTATATTACCAGGAAAAGTAGTGGTATCACTAGCAGAACCCATTGTAGTTGCAGTTAGAATACCAGAAACTACAGCACCTTCGGTAAAGTTAGCACCCTTTGGGAAAGTAGGAGAACCTGTACCATCCTTATTATAAATGTTATCAACTTGTAACTGCGACATTTTTCGTACTTTTTAGATATTTATGCAATGGCATAATATATGTATTTTTGACCCCCTGCGACATTGAGTTGATTACCACTCTCAATCCTAAACCCTTCATCAGTCTTCTTAACCCAAGTAGAACTAGTTTGAGCATCTTTATTATCTAATCTCATATAAGGAGAAACAGCACTTGAGAATGGGTTATCAGAAGTTGCTGACACAGTGCCTCCTGTGTAACTAATTGTACCTGGAGTTACTGTTGATGCAAGAGCATCTGTATCACTCTGGCAGAATAATAATTTAGTGTTAGCAGTTTGAGTCAATGGTGATGTTGAAGGTGTAAAAGGAGCCGTATATAAAGCTGAATCTGTTACACGGAAGTTTGATAACTGTCCATTAAGTGCATAACCACCACCACTTTGTCTTCTACCAATGAAACAATCATCATTACTACTCCAGTTCCTAGCAGTACCACCAGTTCCTTGATCTGCTCCATCAACCCATAATTTCATTTGTCCCCCAGCTGGTCTTGAGATAGCAACATGATGCCATGCTCCATCACTTACGTTCGTTCCTGACTCAGTGTAATTATCATTATTACCAACCTGTTCATTTACATCTATCCTTCCATCAAAACCACCACCAGTACTACCATTCTTACCAACACTTATTCTAATTCCAGTATTATTTCCAGCATTAAACATAATCCAACCAGCATTTGCAGTTGTCTTAATCCAAAACTCAATTGTATATGCACCTGTTCCAAACTGAAGACCAGTTCCTCCACCATTAGATGGTCCCTGTATCTTTAACACATCGCTAACATTTCCACTAAATGTAGTACTACCACTAGTAGCACCTGAAGTAGCCATACCTCTTGCAGTATCAAAACAGAACCACCCACCAACTGACGGATCACCTGCAGGTATATTAGTCATTCTCTTTATTAGTAAAGCACGAACACCAGTAGTAAATCCACAGTCAATATTTTGAGGATCTCCATTTGATAATGTCTCATAACTCCCTACCTTACTAATACCAGGATTGGTTGCAAACAAATATGCAGCATTCCAATAATTATTACCTGCAGTATTACCCATTGTAAAATGAGTTGTTGTATGAGGAACAGTACCATCACCCCAAACACCAGAACCAGTATAAATTGCTTGGTATCCTGTTACTGCATATTGTGATTGTTGGAAGAAATCTTTATGATATACAAACATTCCTTCCATATTACCATCAAGTCTACGATACCATATCATTTCAGGAACTGCTCCCAAATTGTGTGGATATGGTTCATTATCATTACCATTTGAATACCAGGTACAAGTATCAAAAAATCCTTTCGCTCTTCTCCAAGTCCATATTATATCATTACTACCTAAATTATTACCACCACAATTTCCTCCATTAAGAGGCCATTTATTAACTGATGAATCAACACTCGCAATTTGTCCATCTAAATCCCACTTTGTCTGCATGGCACTATTACCAGTACCACCATTCCATGATGTACCACTTACCCTAGAGAAAGTCTCTCTTGCACCACCACTAGAATCATAGGAATGTAATAGAAAACCCATATCAGGTGCAAACCCATAAGATTTTACTGCTGTGTTAGTACCTTGGTTTGCTGGTTGATCTGCTGTATTTGTAGCTGGGAATGCTCTACCATCACCCCATATAAGTCTTACAGCACCAGGAGCACCTAATGCAGATTGTTTAGTACTACCACTATCAGCATTTCCACCACCTCCTCCACCATAAGCACCACCAGGACCACCAGTTACTCCACCACTATATCCACCACTAAAGGTTGGTACTGTTCCACTAGTACCATTCGACCCACCAGATCCACCTATACCACCAGGCATTGTAGCACCATAGGTATTATTGACTGCAGAATTAGTACCACTACTACCTTCACCCAATACACCTACTCCTCCACCACCAGCACCACCACCAGTTAATCCATTAGCAGAACCTCTACCAGCAGAACCACCAGTTTCGCTATTACCATCTCCACTATATCCACCTGCTCCACCGCCTCCACCATATGTCTGATGAGCACCACCATTACCGCCACCATCTCCCACAAAATCTCCACCGCCACCATTTAATCCTTTTCCACCACCACCTTTAACAGTATTAGCATTTATAAAATATGAGTCATTACCATCAGTATTGCTAACTTGATTACCAACTACTACAGTATATGTCTGACCTGGTGTTACTGGAATATCATTCTTCCATCCAAGTCCACCACCTCCACCTGCCTCAAAGTTACCACCCATTGTTCCACCTCCACCAGCACCAATACATACCGCATGTACCTTTGTTACATTAGCAGGACATGTCCATTGATATGTTCCTGGTGTTAGATATGACTGTTGACCCGTTGCTTCTGTAGTTTCTCCACCATCTGCAACCTGAGTTCCAAATCCACCATTATTACCATTACAAGTAGTACCACCTCTTGCAAGAGCGAATAAATCAATTGCTTTACGTTTAGTATCTTTAGGATCACCCATCAACCCTTTACGGATAGCAACATAGATAAATCTTCTTCCATTACCAAAATTTGAAAATCTAAATCCTCTTGCCCTAAATGAAGCAGTCTTTCCTCCAAGCATACCTTGCTCAGTATCAGGTAGATCTGCTCGTAAATATCTTGTATATGTTCCTACACCTCTCTTATCATCCCAAATATCCCAATTTCCTGATGTTCCTGGATAACCAGTAGTATCCTCACAAACTTCTTTCGTCATCATCCACTGTGGCTCCCATCCAAGATCATTATATCCAGAATTACCTGTATTTGCAGGAGAAGTTCCATTACCATCTGTATTAAAATATCCACAACGAATCATACCAGTATCACTCTCATCATGAGCAAAAACATAAGCTATATACTTTTCTCCATTATTATTAGTTCCCAAATAACCTGCACCAGATGATGTCTCATAGTTATTCCAGTTTGATGTTACATGGAATTGATTTGTCTTATTATCAGGACCACCTAAACTTGGATATTGTGCATCAGGAGTATCTCCAAGATCCCATATAGTACCAGTACTGTCATTCAACTGACATACACCTTGACCAGGAGTAGCAGATTTTTCTGCATTTTTATGAATAGCAACCCACCCAGTAGCACTCTGAGTTAAGTTCTTTATTATAATAAATCCAGGTTTACCATCTAGTGTATGGTCAATATAACGAGATGTAGCACCATCCCCCGTATATTCTACAATATCCAGAAATTTAGAATCTTTAGCAAAATTCCAAGATGTATAATGATAACCAGAATTATTTACACGAGGATCTCCACCAGTAGTATATCCATCATTAGTAAATGCATAGATGTTGTTATTATCATTAGTCTCTGCATGAGTACTATTAACCCGTAACCACCTATCTTTACCTCGTACAGTATCAACAAGACAATGCTCGTATGCTTGACCTCTAGATTTTATCCATACCATCCCACCTTTTTCAAGATATTTTACTCTAGTCTTCTTCGTAGTTCCAGCACTTGCAGTTAAAATATCACCATCTGCACCTAATGGATCTGGAGACTTGCAACATACAAATTGAGTATTGACATTAGTACCATCAGCCCAATCAACAAACGGTTTTGTTGGTACTGAAAAATTAGCATTATATCTAGAAATACCTGTTGTTACCCTAAAGTTTGATATTCTTCCTTGGAAATTATAATTACCTGGATATGCTTTTTGCCCACCAATTGTAAAATCACTAGTAGTAGATCCCCAAGAAGTTCCAGCTCCTGAAGTACTAGCTTGCACAACACCATCTCTAAAAAATCTAAAGTCTTGACTGCCGCCACCCTCTTTAACAGACAATGCATAATGATGCCATCCTGTACCTGCGGCAACACCTGTAGACTCTGTTAACATGGTAGTACCACCATTACCAATGGTAATATAATACTTACCCTGATTAGTTCCGTTAAGACCAATGAATATTCCAGAACTAGTATTACCAAGATCCATTACAGTCATATATGGATCTCTCTCTAATCCTGGATTGCCATTTGCCTCAAATCTCTTCTCCCACCATTCTATTGTAAAAGTCCCAGTACTCCCATATCCAAAATAACTACTTGTATGAAAAGCAATAGAGTTGTTCAACCCAAACTCTACACTATAATATCCCTCACCTGTTCCAGTAAATGGAGAATCTGTTGATGCAACTGGTGTTCCATCCTTCTTTGTATATGAAGCACTATAACTTGAACCATAATAATTATAAGTTGAGAAGTAATCTTCTATATTATTAAAAATTGCAGATCCAGATGGAACAAAAGGTCTTCTACCAAATCCTTGTGCCCAATTTAATCTTGATAGAATAGGTGACATTTAAGCATAACCTCCGTTCACTGATCCAAGTACAATGTAATTTGCCGTTGTTGTTGCAGAACCTACAGTATTGATTCCAGTAAAGTTATAAATGTCAGTTCCGTTTGTTGTAGTAACACCTGTTATTGCAGATGCTAATGATCCACCTGCCCATTTAATAGGAGCAGTATATCCATTAAGTTTCACTGATGTTACACTCCTTGCAGTACCAGTATTACTTACTATAACACTAAATGTCAAGGCATGATCAGCAAAGTCAGATGTAACTGGTATCTGATTTACATTTAAGGTTATATTACCAGTAGGAGTTGTTGTAAATCCAATATTACTTCCACCTGACTGATAAACCAATCCAACATTATTACCATTCTGTCTATTAACAAATTCTGATACTCCTCTAAATCTTGCTTCTTGAGGTTTTAGTGAATTAGTAATTAAATCAGAACTACTAAGTGTACCTGCAGTAACAATACCTGTAGTATTGATATTAGTGTTAATAGCAGAAGGGGTGTCTCCTGCAATAATAGTTCCACTAAGATTAGGTAGTTTTGCTGTTGGATTGCCACTAAATTCATTATGTGCAGGTGCTTGTAATCTTACATAATGAGCATTATTAACCTCACAGTAAATATCAACTCTACCAGGACTAGCATCAGCACTTTTAATGCTTAATTGATCAGTAACTGTTGCAGCTGCACCAACAACTACACCATCAGGTAAATTGGGAGGTGTTCCAGTAGTTCTACCACGTAAATTAGTAACTCTTAAATCTGACATTAGTTTGCATCTCCTAGTTGTAGAACATCAATAATCATACTCTTACCAATACCAATCGTAACAGCAACTCCTGCTGCAATCTCAACCTCTGGTATTACAGACAAAATATATGTTGTAGTTAATCCAGCATTATTAGTATCAATATTAAGATCCTCTTTCACAGTTACACTTGCTTCAAGATAAGTAAAAGGAGAAGCAGTACCATCCGAATAAGTAATAGGAGTTCCAATTCCACCTCCACCTCCACCTTGGATGAAGACATCCATTGTGCCGCCATCGGCTTGCATCTTGAATGTATTACCTGCACCAATGAAGTTAAATGCAGTAACACTAGCACCTACAAGAGTTCCATCTGACCTTACACCAACAGCAGTAGGAGGGACTACTGGAAGAGATGCACCAACAGAAAGACCGTGGAAAGCTAATCCATTTACAGGAGCAGTACTAAATTCTATTTTAGTATTCGCTACAATATTATAATCTTCACCTGGATTCTGTATAACACCACCAATACTTATAATAAGTTGTTCTGGTCTACTCGGATATGGTGTTATTGGAACACCACCAATCATCAAATCGAAAGTTTGTTGAATTCCATTGAAGTAACCAGATATATTATCAAGTTCTCTGATACCATTAACTGAGGATGACTCAAAACTAATCCATAGTGTGCCATTCCATACATAGGTAAATCCTGCAGTAGTATCAGTAAAAACCTGATTTAGCGTGGGATTATCTGGAAAATTGAGTGCCATTATTAACGCTTTTTAGATATTTATAGTAGCATGAATACTACTTGCTTTTCCTATTTATTCGTATTATAATCTAATGAATAATATAAAAAAATGAAAATACAAACAGAAACAGAAATTGGAATATACACTCTTGAGAATCATCAAGAATTAAATAATAAATTAAAAAAAATTATATCAGATTTTAGAAAAGAGTATCCAGAATCAGATAATAGTAATGTAAAAGCATGGCACAGTCATTTTGATACTCATTATAAAGAACCAAGATTTAAGATTCTAATTGATAGAATAATGGATATAACCAAAGACTTTATAAAAATAAAGTGCAATTTAACTCCCTTAAATTTTTGGGTTATGGAATATGAAAAAGGAAATCATACAGTAAAACATAATCACTGGCCAGCAACTATATCGGGCGTATACTACATAGATGTAGAAGAAAATAGTTCACCTATTATATTTGAGAATAATTTTTCAATTAAACCAAAAAATGGTATGTTATTGTTATTCCCATCTATAGTGAATCACGAAGTACCTCCATCAAAAGGGAAAAGAATAGTCGCATCAATTAACCTAGTATTTACACCATGATCATATTAACAGGTAGCGAAGGTTTTATAGGAAAAAAATTCCTGGAAAAATTATCGGGCAAAACTGTAATTGAAGTTGAAAAAAGGAACAGTTGGCATTTTCGTAGCTTTACTGAGTGGAACAAAGTAGAACTCA
>Ga0098041_1000500_pt1 | contig 15697 bp, 22 predicted proteins | sample 8_EtaG_FD_77066 | JGI IMG/M metagenome (GOLD analysis project Ga0098041, IMG submission 77066) | Marine viral communities from the Subarctic Pacific Ocean - 8_ETSP_OMZ_AT15162 metaG | ecosystem: Environmental > Aquatic > Marine > Oceanic | place: Pacific Ocean | collected 2015-01-08
GACTTCTTTCCATGTGATAGGGATACGTCCCTGTCGTCTTTGAGTGTTTCCATTAAAGCATATAAGGATTCTAGTACAATGCTATAACGTGCATTATTATAATTATTTTTGATAGATAGTGATAGACAGTGATAGACAGTGATAGATAGTGATAGATAGTGATAGATAGTGATAGAACTAGGCTTTGTGGCGTTCGCATATGGGTATGGCGCTTTATATAGAAAGCCCGATCTAGCCCTACCCTACCCCTACCCCCCGCCAGAGCGATACAAGTGACATGCTGTGTATATATACTATTTCACTCAAATGATTTGCATTTTTAATGGGTACCCCCTTTTTTCTGTGGGGTTTGGTGGTGTTTTATGTGGTTTTGTGGGAAGACCCCCCTTAGGAGTCCCAGTCTCCTTGCTATAAAAAATTTTTTATATATACTTCAGGCAATTCAGCTATTTATAGCTTGCGATGGGGTAAAATATGGCTTTAGAGCTAGTACCCGAAGTGGGAATAGAAATCCCGCCTGACTCTACCTATATGGATTTGCGTGAACGCGCAGAGGCCGCTTGTAATACGGCTAAGTTATTAGGGGAGCATGGGCTAGATGTGGAACCTAATGATTTAGATAAGGATACAGCCAGTATTTTGGTTGAGTCCTACGCCACCAACCCTGAAAAAACTTCCAAGAAAGTCTCTGTAGCTCGAACTACCACCCTCACTCCTGCTTCTTTGGTGCAAACAAGTGCCATATTGACGGAGTTTGGGCAGCTTGTTGCTACCCGTGCTGCAGAGATACGCAATACTGTAGTCAATAAACTGATTCTGGAGACAGAAAACCCTGATGCGAGGGTACGTATACGTGCTTTGGAGAACCTCGGCAAGATGACCGAGGTAGGACTCTTTACTGAACGTAAGGAAATAACCGTAACCCATCAGAATGCAGATGATCTACGAGCAAAACTACGGGAAAAGCTGGAAGTATTGAAGCAGAACGCTGAAGGGGTGTACGAGGTGGTCGAAGATGGAAGTGACTAAGCGGGATGTTGTTAACATCCGTATGCACATATGCGTTCAGTGTCCTCACCTACGCCCTAAAATCCACCAATGTAAGAAATGCGGCTGTATTATGCCTGCTAAAGTGTGGTTTATGGGGGTAAGTTGCCCCGAAGGTAAGTGGGGGCCAGCAGAAACAGGGGTTATCGCCTCAGATCAAAGGCAGTTTGCTACTTAATGACTAATATCCGCACTCAGGACTTTTCTCCCTCCGAAATCCAGCTAATGTTGGACAATTTAGACGCATACACGTTGGAAGAACAGGAAGAACTGGATAAGTTACTGGAAGAGTTGGAACACAAGCAGAAAGCCGAGGCGTGTTACACTGATCTTGTTGAATTTTGTAAGCTTATGCAGCCGGATTACAAGGTTGGTAGCCATCATCGCATCCTAGCTAACCTATTGATGGAGATTGAGAGCGGAAAGGAGGCAGACACAGGAAAAGACAGGATATGTGTCAACATCCCCCCCAGACATGGTAAGTCTCAGCTTGTTTCTATCTATTTCCCTGCGTGGTTTTTAGGGCGTAACCCTACTAAGAAAGTAATGATGGTGTCCCATACCACTGATTTAGCTGTAGATTTTGGACGTAAGGTGAGAAACCTTATATCTACCCCCGACTACCAAAAAATCTTCCCCACCGTGCAGCTTGCTTCTGACTCCAAGTCAGCAGGGCGATGGAACACAAACGTGGGGGGTGAATACTACGCTTGTGGAATAGGTTCCTCTATCGCAGGACGAGGAGCAGACCTGTTGTTGGTTGATGACCCTCACTCTGAGCAAGATGTCTTGAGCGGGAACTTCGATGTGTTCGATAAAGCCTATGAATGGTTTACGTTCGGTGCGCGTACTCGTCTGATGCCCGGAGGTCGGGTAGCGATTATCCAGACTAGGTGGCATCTGGACGATCTGACAGGGCGTGTTACCCGTGACATGATGATGAACGAGTTGGCTGACCAGTACGAAGTGGTTGAATTTCCAGCAATTATTGATATAGAAAGAGAAGGCGCTCCTGTTGAGAAACCGTTATGGCCTGAGTTCTTTGATCTGGATGCCCTCCACCGCACTAAGGCTTCGATGCCGTTGTTCCAGTGGAATGCCCAGTACCAACAAGAACCCACCGCCGAAGAAGCGGCTTTAGTTAAGCGTGAGTGGTGGAATCAGTGGGAGGAGGAACGTCCCCCCTCTTGTTCTTATATTATTATGTCATTAGACGCTGCGGCAGAGACGCATAACCGTGCAGACTTTACGGCCATTACTACATGGGGTGTGTTCTTCAATGAGAAAGAAGATGCCCATAATATTATTCTCCTTAACTCTATTAAGACGCGGGTAGAGTTTCCGGGGCTAAAGAAACTTGCCTTGGAAGAATATAAGGAATGGGAACCTGATTCGTTTATCGTGGAGAAAAAGAGTAGTGGCACGGCTTTGTATCAGGAATTAAGGCGTATGGGACTTATTGTGCAGGAATACACCCCGCATAGAGGCTCAGGAGATAAAACAGCGCGGTTAAATTCTGTGGCAGATATTGTACAATCAGGATTAGTTTGGGTTCCGCAATCACGATGGGCTGAAGAAGTAGTAGAGGAGATTGCAGGATTCCCGTTTATGAGCAATGACGACTTGGTAGACTCAACAGTTATGGCGCTAATGCGCTTTCGCCAAGGCGGTTTTATACAGCTCCCTACTGACAGAGAAGATGATCCGGCTATGTTTAGAAGCAGAAGACATGGCGGATACTATTGAGGACTAAAAGATGGCTATAGAGAAAGGCATATTTACTGCACCTGAGGGGGAAGAAATAGAACAGTCCTTAGAGATTAATGTAGTGGAACCTGAAATGGTAACTATGAGTGATGGAAGTATGGAGATCACCCTAGTTCCTGAAGAAGGGCTACCCCTTGACCTTGCAGGCGCACCGTTTGATACAAATTTAGCAGAGTACATGGAAGAGACTGTGCTTGAGGGACTATCAGGAGAACTCATAGCACATGTAGAGTCTGATGCTAACAGTCGAAAAGATTGGGCAGATACATTCGTTAAAGGATTAGAGGTACTTGGGTTCAAGTACGAACAGAGAGATCAGCCTTGGGAAGATGCGTGTGGCGTATTTTCTACGGTGTTGGCTGAAGCAGCTATTCGGTTTCAAGCAGAAGCTATGGCAGAAACCTTTCCTGCAGGTGGGCCAGTAAAAACTAAAATCCTTGGTGAAATGACTAGGGAGAAAGAAGACGCTGCTGATCGTGTGAAGACTGATATGAACTATGAGCTTACTGAAGTCATGGTGGAATATAGACCTGAACATGAACGCTTACTGTACAGCTTAGGGTTAGCAGGATCGGCATTTAAGAAGATTTATTACGATCCTAGCCTAGGGCGACAGGTAGCTATCTTCATCCCTGCTGAAGATGTAATTGTCCCTTATGGAGCTTCTAATATAGAAACTGCAGAACGTGTGACCCACGTAATGCGTAAGACCAAGAATGAAATTGTTAAACTTCATAAAGCTGGGTTTTATAGACCTGTAGATTTAGGTGACCCCCAACCCTTCCATACAGACGTAGAAGAGAAAAAAGCACAGGAAGGTGGGATATCCATAGACGATGATGATAGGTATACCCTTTATGAAATACATGCCGACCTTGTGTTAGATGAGGAAGGTGATGAGTTTGTTTCTGAAGAAGGTAAGAACGATACTGATGTTGGCCAAGTAGCTAAACCTTATGTAGTCACTATAGAACGTGGCACAGGGAAGGTGTTATCTATTCGCCGTAACTGGCAGCCTGACGACTCTTTATTCCTCAAGCGTCAACATTTTGTCCATTATTCTTACGTGCCGGGTTTTGGCTTCTATGGTCTTGGTTTAATTCACATTATTGGTGGTTACGCTAGGGCAGGTACTTCTCTTATCCGTCAATTAGTTGACGCAGGTACGTTGAGTAACCTACCGGGTGGTTTGAAAGCGCGTGGATTGCGCGTGTCAGGTGATGACTCACCTATTGGGCCGGGGGAGTTTAGGGATGTAGATGTTCCGGGGGGGTCTATCCGTGACAACATTATGCACCTTCCTTATAAGGAACCAAGTCAAACACTACTCGCATTGCTCAATCAAATTACCGAAGAAGGCCGTAGGTTAGGGGCTATTTCGGATATGAACATTTCTGACATGAGTGCGAACGCACCTGTCGGCACAACCTTAGCTATTCTGGAGCGGACACTTAAACCGATGGCTGCGGTACAGGCGCGTGTTCATTATGCAATGAAACAGGAGTTCAAACTGCTCCGAGCCATTATCGGGGAGTACGCACCGGAAGAATACGTTTACTTACCAGAACGTGGAGAGCCAAGAGCTAGATCACAAGACTACGATACTACTGATGTTATCCCTGTCAGCGACCCTAATAATACTACTATGGCGCAACGGGTGGTGCAGTATCAAACTGTGATGCAGATGGCACAAGCCGTGCCTGAAATCTATGACCTCCCACAGCTACATCGGCAGATGATAGAAGTGTTGGGGGTAAAGAATGCAGATACATTAGTCCCATTGTCTGAAGACATGACGCCGACAGACCCAGTTAGTGAGAATATGGATGCGTTGGTGGGTAAACCAATAAAAGCTTTTATATATCAAGACCATGAAGCGCATATTGCAGCCCACGTTGCTTTTTTAGAAGACCCCATGATTGCCCAATCTATTGGGCAAAACCCTAATGGGCAAATGATCGTGTCAGAACTACAGGCTCATATAGCTGAACATACTGCGTTCCTTTATAGACAGCAGATGGAAGAGAAGCTGGGCGTACCTCTACCTGATCCTAACGCAGAACTACCGGAGAGTATGGAAGTTCCATTATCTCAGTTAATGGCTTCGGCTGGAGCGCAACTATCGCAGCAACATCAGGCTGAAGCAGCACAAGCAGCCGCAGAAGAACAGGCTCAAGACCCAGTAGTCCAGATGCAACAGGCTGAGTTAGAACTTAAAGCACAAGGAGAACAACGACTTAAAGCGAAAGATGAAGCCGATATTGCTATAGCTCAAGAACGGGTGGATATAGACAAGCGCCGTGTAGTAGTGGATGCAGCAAAAGAAGCCGCCCGTATCCAGTTGCAGAATGAATCTCAGGATAAAAAGACAGATTTAGAAGCAGTAAAAGTGCTTATTGATCTTACTAAGGCGGAGAACGAAGAGAAACGTACAAGAGCCGAAGCACATCGTGATGCGTCTGAAGCCTATCGCGATGATAGAGAGGATAGATAATGGCAACAACAGTTTTTGAAGTTCTGGATAGGAAAATAGAAGCCTTGAAGGAATCAAATAAAAAATTTCTGGAGGACGGCGCAGCTAAAGACTATGCCGAATATCGGGAATCGTGTGGAGTGATTCGGGGTCTAAGCTCTGCACAGCGAGAAATAGCAGACCTTTCGCGCAATTATACGGATGACAATGATGACTGAAACAGCTTTAGAGGTAAAACGAAGAGAACGGATAGAAGAAGAGGCACAACGAGAGAAAGAATTAGAGGCGCAAATCCCACGACCTGTGGGGTATAGGCTACTTATAGGACTTCCAAACGTAGAAGAAACCTTTGATAGCGGTATTGTCAAAGCAGAATCTACTAAGCATGAGGAGTACGTTCTTTCTACGGTAGGCGCAGTGATTGATATGGGTGAACAAGCCTATAACGATAAGGATAGATTCCCTACAGGCCCGTGGTGCAACATTGGAGACTACGTTATGTTTCGTGCGAATACCGGAACTAGATTTAAAGTAGGCCGACAAGAGTACCGTTTAATGAATGATGACTCTATAGAAGCAGTTGTCGAAGAACCGAGTGCTATAACTCGTGCATAGGAGAAACTAGATGGCAAATCAAGAGCAAGTTGAGTTTGAATTTCCTGAACCAGAGGAAACTAAAGAAGACTTAGAAATCGAAGTTGAAGGAGTGGCAGGACGAGAAAATGTTCTGGAAACGAAAGTTAGCCCTGAATCGGAATCAGTACCTCCACCACAACCTGAATCTGAAGCAACAACGGAACCTGAAGCAGAAATAGAGATCGTAGACGATACTCCCCCTGAGGATAGGAACCGTGTACCTTCAGACCCTCCTGAAGAACTTACGGAAGACGAGTTAAATAGTTATTCTTCTGAAAAGGTTAAAAACCGGATCAAACATTTTAGCAAAGGCTATCACGATGAGCGGCGAGCAAAAGAAGAAGCCCTGCGTGAACGCACAGAACTAGAAAACTGGGCGAAAAAACTCCAAGAGGAGAACCACCAACTCAAGGGGACGGTAGACAAAAGCCAAGCTACTTTGTTGGAACAGGCGAAGAAAACTGTTACTGCTGAAGTAGAACATGCCAAACGTCAGTATAAAGACGCGTACGAAGCGGGTGACCCCGATCAAGTGGTAGCAGCACAAGACGCACTCACTACTGCTAAAATTCGTATGGAAAAAGTTAACGCAGTTAGAGCTGCTCCTTTACAAAACAGTGAAACTGCGGTACAAGTACCCCAATCTAACAAACCTCCTTTAGACTCTCGTACTGAGGGTTGGCGCAAAGACAATGTGTGGTTTGGTGGAACCTCTGGTGAGGACACCGAAATGACAGCTTTTGCATTAGGAGTGCATCAAAAGTTAGAAAAGGAAGGGATTACGGCACAAAGTAATCCTGATGCTTACTACGAGAGAATAGATTCTCGTATGCGACAAGTATTTCCAAACAAGTTTGGAGGTACAGAGGAAAAGCAATTAGCTGAACCAAAACCGAAACGCACTACGAATGTTGTTGCTCCTGCTACAAGAAGTGTAGCTCCGAAAAAGATTATCTTATCGGAAACACAACAAAGAGTAGCTAAAAGGTTAGGGGTTCCCCTTGAACTATACGCCCAAAAGGTTGCAGAAGAAATGAGGAAACAAAATGGCTGAGAATAGACTACCCCAAGAACTGGAGTCTCGTGAAAAAAATGTCCGTAAGGCGGCATGGAAAAGGCCAGAATTATTGCCTGAACCTGTTCCGCAAGAAGGATATACTTTTCATTGGGTACGAGTAAGTACGATGGGACAAGCTGACCCAACCAATGTTTCCGCAAAAATACGAGAAGGTTGGGAGCCTGTAAAGGCATCTGACCACCCTGAAATAGACCTTGTAAGCATCGAAAACGAGCGCTTTAAGGACAATGTAGTTATGGGTGGTTTAATGTTATGCAAGGCTCCAGTTGAGCTTGTTGAAGAGAGGACTGCACATTATGATGCACAGTCTAAGCAACAAGTAGAATCAGTTGACAACAACTTAATGCGAGAGAATGACCCTAGAATGCCTCTCTTTTCAGAGAAGAAGTCTGAGGTTACTTTCGGTAAAGGATAAATAAAGGAGCTAATAATGGCTTATCCCACTGTATCTGGCCCTTACGGGCTAAAGCCGATCAATTTGATTGGCGGTAGAGTGTTTGCGGGATCAGTTCGGCATTTCAAAATTGCTTCAGGGTACAACACAAGCATTTTTAATGGCGATCTGGTTAAAATAATCAACGATGGTACGATAGAAAAAGACGCAGGAACCACGACTGCTACCCCTATGGGTATCTTTCTAGGTGTTTCTTATACAGATTCTGTGTCTGGTTTTATCAACCGTCAGTATTACCCAGCAAACACAACAGCAGACGATCTTTCAGCTTACGTAATTGATGATCCTGATGCGCTTTTCCAAGTAGCGGTAGTGTCTGGCACTACTACTATTGCTTCTGTAGCAAGGACTGTTATAGGTAATAATATGTCTCTAGTACAGAATGCCGGAGATGCAAACACAGGCGATTCAAGAGTAGCTGTTCTTTCCTCCTCCGCTGCAACCACTGACACTCTACCTGTAAGGGTAGTAGATGTTGTTCCTGCAACTGCCACTGGCGCTGACGCATACCCCGAACTTATTGTTAAGTGGAACTTTGGTATGCACCAGTACAATAACGCTACTGGCGTATAGGAGGTCTGACTAATGGCTATATCAAGAGCGCAATTAATGAAGGAACTCCTGCCGGGGCTTAACGCTCTGTTTGGCTTGGAGTACGCAAAATATACAGACGAAACTCGTGAAGTCTTTGAAACTGAAGCTTCTGATCGTTCGTTTGAAGAAGAAGTTAAGTTATCAGGTTTTAGTGCAGCCCCTGTTAAGAATGAAGGTGCGGCTATTGCATATGATAATGCCCAAGAAGCGTGGACTGCACGATATGTGCATCAAACGGTAGCAATGGGTTTCTCACTTACCGAAGAGGCGATTGAGGATAACTTGTATGACTCATTATCAGGTAGGTATACCAAAGCTCTAGCAAGAGCAATGGCATACACCAAACAGACTAAAGGCGCAGCTATTTTGAATGATGCGTTTGCTGCTGGTACTACCTATGGTGATGGGCAACCACTTTGTTCTACTGCACACCCATTGGTGTCTGGTGGAACTAATGCTAACCGTCCAACAACTGGCGCTGATTTAAACGAAACTTCCTTGGAAGCGGGTGTTATTACAATCGCCGGATGGACTGATGAGCGTGGGTTGCTGATTGCTGCAAAACCCCGTAAGTTAATTATCCCTGCTGCGTTGCAATTCGTTGCTACACGGTTGATGGATAGTGAACTACGTCCAAGCACTGCCGATAACGACATCAATGCGATGCGTAATAACGGCACTGTGCCTGAGGGATGGACTGTTAATCATTACCTGACTGATCCTAATAGATGGTATGTATTAACTGATGTCCCGAATGGGTTGAAGCACTTTACCCGTACCCCAATGCAGACTTCTATGGACGGGGACTTTGATACTGGCAATAGTCGGTACAAAGCTCGTGAAAGATACTCTTTTGGTGTATCTGATCCATTAGGAATCTACGGGTCACCGGGCGCAAGTTAGCCCTTAACTAAAAACACTCCCACTGTTTTTGGCCCCGCCTTGTGCGGGGCTTTTTATTGCAAAAAATAAACCCCCGTGATATATATCACGTACATTTCCGAGAACATTTATAGTGTCTGACAGACTCGGCTGACTTCATGCAGACAGACACGTTAACTCGCATGAGAGGTATTCCTAATGGCGTTAACCACATTCCAAGGCCCAGTACGTTCAATGGGCGGGTTTTATTCCCAAGGCCCATATTCCGTAGTGGAGCTTACTGCCGATACTACGATAAATCCTACAGATCACGCTGGTAAGATAATTCTTATTAATAATTCTACTCTTACCCTTACATTACCCACAATTAACAGCGACACCCCTGTTAAATCAGCTGGCCCATACCATAAAGGTGGGGGGCCAAATACGTTGAGTAACGTAGGAATTAGTTATAAGTTTATTTTTCTTACTTCTTCTGGTGCTAACACCACTATCCAAATGACTACGGCCACTAATTTGTTTACAGGCTCTATAGTTCAGGGCAAAGCAGGTTTAGGTCTTGTTCATGTATTTGAACCAAATGGTTCTAGTAACAACGCTTTAGTCTTTGATGGAACTACTACAGGCGGCGTAGCAGGAACAGAATTTACAATTACTGCTATATATGCAAACAAATATCATATCCAAGGCGTAAACCTTGGTAGTGGTACTTTGGCAACTCCTTTTAGTGGTTAATATATAGCGGGGTTCGCCCCGCTTTTCAGGAGGCTAATATGGCTGATGCACTTACAAGTCAGACAATTCAAGACGGCGCACGTACGGCTATTTTTAAATTCACTAATGTGAGTGATGGGACGGGACAAGCGGCGGCAGTGCTAGTGGACGTTTCTTCTTTATCCCCTGACCCCCATACTGGAAATGCGTGTACTGGGGTCACACTCCAAACCATTACTTTTTCTAATATTGGAATGGGTGTGGAGCTTTTGTGGGACGCAACTACGGATGTACCTTTACTTAACCTCCCGCAAGATTGGGAAGATACTATGGATTTTTCAGACTTTGGTATCCCTAATGACGCAGGAACTGGAAAGACAGGGGACATTGTAGTTACTACTGTTGGAGCCACCGCAGGAGATACATACCTGTTAGTTTTAACTGTAACAAAGACGTATGGATAGTGCCTAGTACAAGTAAAAAACAAGCAAAATTTATGGCGGCAGTGGCCAATAACCCTAAATTTGCTAAAAAAGCTGGAGTCCCTCAGAGTGTAGGGAAAGAGTTTGCCAACGCAGATAAGAGGAAGAAAGATATGCCTAGTAAATTTAATAGTACGGGTAGTAAACCCGGCAAAGCAGTAAAGAAAGGATACGCAGGAGGCGGGACTGCTCATGCAAAACGTGTAATGCGTAACCTTGATGATGAAGATTATCGTATCCGTAATAGGACAGGTAGGAATACCGATGCTGAACGGAGGCGCATAAATAGAGAGAAGGAATATGAAGTTATGCACATGGCTAAAGGGGGTAAAACCCAAGGCTATAACGCCCGTCAGGATGAGTCTTTAGGCTCTCGTAATAAAACGAAAGGGCAACAAAACCTTAAATCTAGGCGTGACGAAGCTCAAGCGATGGAGAAAAAGGGTGGGAAGCGTAAATATTCTGACGTATCTACGATGGATAAAGGTAGAAGAAAGAAGTTTGCGAGTGGGGGTAAAACCCAAGGCTATAACGCTCGTCAGGATGAGTCTTTAGGTTCTCGTAACAAAACTGAAGGACAACAAAACCTTAAATCCAGACGCGATGAAGCTCAGGCAATGGAGAAGAAAGGGGGCAAGCGTAAATATTCTGACGTATCTACGATGGATAAGGGTAGAAGAAAGAAATTTAATACGGGCGGTAAAGTAAGGTGTGACGGTATTGCAAAACGTGGGCTTACTAAAATTGCGAGGCAGCGAGGATAGAAACACATTATGGCTAAATCTAAATTAGAAATGTTTCAGAACGGTACATTTTCTACTGGAGAACCTGTGTACCAAATAGGTTCTAAGAACGCAGACGGGGAGTATGACATTGTAGTGTTTGATCCTATGCGGGAAAGTGAGGCTAAAGCAAAGCTAAAGTCTATGGGGGGTAGTGCTTCCAAGAAAGACGCAGCAGTAGCCGTGACAGGAGTGAGTGCCTCAGGGGGAACTAAATCTTCCCCAAAGCCCGTAGTGGTGGAGGAAGTTGAAGAAACAACCAAAGCCCAATTAAATAAGCTAACTAAGGTAGAGCTAGAAGAGTTTGCTCGTGACTTCGGAGTGGAGTTAGATCGTAGAGAACGGAAGGATACTTTAGTTAAACAAGCATACAAGGCGCAATTTGATGGCTAAAGATTGGATACAAAAAGCAATTAAAAAACCGGGAGCGTTACGGAAAGCTGCAGGGGTCAAGAAGGGAGAAAAGATTCCTGCCAAGACTTTAAGTAAGTTATCTAAATCTAGTAATCCTACTACGCGTAAACGAGCCAACCTTGCAAAAACCCTACGGGGTTTTAAAACGGGGGGAAGTATTGACGGGATAGCCCAACAAGGGCGCACCAAAGGTAAACATATATAATGGCAACTTCTGGCACTGCTACATTCAATATGGATTTTACAGAAATTGCTGAAGAGGCATGGGAACGTGCAGGTCGAGAAATGCGTTCTGGTTATGACTTACGTACTGCTAGACGGTCAATGAATTTAATGACTATTGAATGGCAGAACCGTGGGATTAATATGTGGACGATAGAAGAAGGGACTATTAATTTAGTAGCAGGAACAGCTACTTACGACCTTCCAGCTGACACTATTGATATTATGGAGCAAGTTATACGTACAGGGAATGGGAACGTTTCCACCCAAAGTGATTTGACGGTTACCAGAATAAGTTTTCCTACCTATGCGTCTATACCTAATAAATTAACGCAAGCGCGTCCTATACAGGTCAAGGTAGATAGAGCAAGAGATAACCCTACGGTGACGTTTTGGCCTATTCCTGACCAAGGAACTGCGCCTTCTCCCCATTACATTTTTCGGTATTGGAGGATGCGCCGTATCCAAGATGCAGGGAGTGGGGTTCAAACTCCTGATGTTAATTTTAGATTCCTCCCCCCGTTAGTGGCAGGGTTAGCTTATTACATTGCTATGAAAGACCCTGACCTAATGAATAGGCTTCCCATGCTTAAAGCGGCCTATGATGAGTCATTTGAAATAGCCGCAGGGGAAGATAGAGAAAAAGCTACTTTAAGTTTAGTTCCTCGCGTAAGGGAGATATAAGTGACGAGTAGGTATGCGGCAGCCAAAAATGCTATTGCCGAATGTGATATTTGCGGTTTTAGGTACAAACTGCGGCAGTTAAAACGGCTTGTAGTAAAGAACATAGAGACGGATACAAAGGCATGTCCTGAATGCTGGAACCAAGGGCAGCCTCAATTAATGCTTGGTACATTTCCTATTAATGACCCACAGGCAGTACGTGATCCCCGCCCTGATTTTGCGGGCTATCCAGAAAGTCGGGCGTATTTACAACCCGCTACGGAAAATGGGCCGATTATAAGTACAGGATTTGTTGGAACAGTAACAGTAGAAACAACACCATAGAGGGTAGCGTTATGGCTAAAAAACAGAAAGTTGTTAAGACAATTACAGGATTATACGAAATACGTCCTAATAAAGTGGATATATCTGAATATATGACTAAGGATATTAAAACTAGCGGGGTAGTAGTTCGTGGCACAGGATCGCAAACAAAAGGTAAATTGGCACGAGGGCCGATGGGGTAGTAAATGAACTATACCGAGCTTAAAGACAATATTGCGGATATATGCGAGAACTCGTTTACAGCCGATCAATATGCCCTGTTTGCACAACAGGCCGAACAGAAAATATATAACACTGTTCAAATACCTGCGTTACGAAAGAATATGTCGGGGGCGATGAGTATCGGAAATAGATACTTAGTCTTCCCTACTGATCTTTTGTACCCTCTCTCGTTAGCTATTACTGATAGTAGTGGGAACTCCCATTTTCTTTTAAACAAAGACACTAATTTTATGCGGGAAGCTTACCCAAATCCTGCTACTACAGCACAACCACAACACTATGGGTATTATGATGATACTGCGTTTATTCTAGGCCCAACACCTGATGCTGCTTACGTTACCGAATTACATTATGGGTATTATCCTCAATCTATCGTAACGGCAGGAACGACTTGGTTAGGCACAGAATTTGATTCGGCGTTGCTAAATGGGGCATTAGTGGAAGCTATTCGTTTCCTTAAAGGCGAACCGGATATAGTGGCGATGTACCAACAAATGTATGGCCAAGCTTTAGCTTTACTGAAAAATCTTGGTGATAATAAAATGCGAAGGGATGTCTATAGAGACGGTCAATATAGAGTCCCAAGCCAGAACCCTAGTTAAGGAGATAGAAGATGGCAATAAGTCAGGCTATGTGTACTTCGTTTAAGAAAGACCTTTTAGACGGTACATTTAATTTTAGCAGCGGAACAGGTCAAGTATTCAAAATTGCTTTGTACACTGATAGTGCCACATTAGGCGCTGCCACTACTGCGTATACGAGTAGCGATGAAGTTACAGGTACTGGATACGTTGCCTTAGGTAAAACATTAACTATTAGCACTAATCCAACAACTTCAGGAACCACGGCGTATTTAGATTTTGCAGACGTTACATGGTCAAGCGCTAGTATAACTGCTCGTGGGGCGCTTATTTATATGTATAACGGAGGAACTAATCCTGCCGTAGCGGTGTTAGATTTTGGGGCAGATAAAACTTCAAGTGCAGGTGATTTTAAAATTGTAATGCCTACTGCGGATGCGAGTAACGCGATAATTCGTTTGGCGTAGGAATTTAGATGTCCAACGTTACGATAAGATTCCAAGGCTGGGGCCGCGCGGGATGGGGTGAAGGCCCGTACGGTGAAGCAAACATCCCCTTTATTACAGGGGAGGTAGGAAGTGTCTCGGTTAATGTCGGCACAGGCGTCCACATTAATGTCACAGGAGTGGAAGCTAACGGCTACACGAGTGGCGGATGGGGCATCGGTTACTTTGGCAGGGGTGGATGGGGCGAAGCTTATACCCAAGTAGATATAGGGAATAGTATTACCCCTAGTGGAGTAAGCGCTACCACTGAATTAGGCACTGTCACCTTAGAATACGATTATATTTTTGACGTAACGGGGGTGTCAGCTACAACCTCTGTTGGCACACCTACTGTAGATGCTCAAGCGGTAGTTTCTCCAACAGGGGTGTCTAGCACTACACACTTAGGAGTTGTATCGGTTGGTGGAGATGCCGCTCAAGAGTTAACAGGAGTATCTGCTACAGGTCAGATAGGCATAGTAGATGTAGAATATCCATTTACGGTATATTTGACAGGCGTAGAAGCAACTGCTTCTTTAGGTAATGTAAGTGCAATAGTTGACCAAGACGTAGCAGTAGTGGGGGTCGTAGGCACAACTTGGTTAGGCACACCTACTGTAGAAACTGGAGCGATTGTCTCCCTAACAGGGGTGGAAGCGACAGGTGAAGTAGGGACAGTTTTGGTATGGGGGGATATTGTTCCTTCGCAAGATGCAGGATGGGCGGGGATTACTCCTTCACAAACTGCGGGATGGGGAGAAATTACTCCTGCACAAACCGCTAACTGGGTGGAAGATAAAGCAGCATAATTAAGATAGGAATCTAACAATGGCAACTTATGTAAATAATCTTAGATTAAAAGAAATCACTACAGGCGATGAGGATGGTACATGGGGTACATCAACCAACACCAACCTTGAACTTATAGGTGAAGGATTAGGGTACGGTACAAAATCCGTTGCTGCAGATGCAAGCGAAACATTTACGATGCCTAATGCGACAGCAGATGGCACACGAGCAATGTACCTTAAGTTCACTTCTGGTGTAAGTTTAACTGCTACTCGCACACTTACTATTGGGCCAGACACCGTTTCTAAAGTGTGGATAATCGAAAATGCTACCACTGGTGGGCAGACTATAACTATCAAACAAGGTTCTGGAGCTACGGTAGATGTACTTACCGGAACGAAGAAAATGGTCTATACCGATGGAGCTGGCGCTGGAGCAGCTGTTTTTGATGCAAGCCCTACTGCTGCAAGCGGTACAGTCACTTCGGTTCAAGTAGCTGGTGGAACAACTGGGCTAACTTATACTGGTGGCCCAATTACTTCAAGCGGCACAATCACTATGGCGGGTACGTTGGCTACTGCTAATGGTGGGACAGGCTCTACAGCGACTGATTACTGTAATCTGGCTTCTAATGTAACTGGAACATTACCTATTGCTAATGGGGGAACAGGTTCTACAGGCACAGCTTATTGTGATTTGACAGCTAATGTAACGGGTGTATTACCTTTCGCTAATGGCGGTTCGGGTGCTATTACCCCTCTTATAAAAAGTACAGGGTATTCTGCGGTTAATAGGGACTATATTATTGTGACAGCGGGAAGTATTACTATTACCCTCCCTTCTGGGCCTAGTGCGGGAGACACTATAACAATAAAAGATGGCACGGGAGCAGCAGCGACTACCTCTTTTACCGTAGGGAGAAACGGTTCAAATATAGCCAGTTCAGCCACAAACTTGACGTTTGACAAAAATTGGGCCGAAATTGTAATGACTTACATAGATGGGACTATTGGTTGGAGTGTATAAATGACGAATTTAGCCGACCTAATACCTGCGGGTGGGGGTCA
>Ga0098041_1000502_pt1 | contig 15610 bp, 6 predicted proteins | sample 8_EtaG_FD_77066 | JGI IMG/M metagenome (GOLD analysis project Ga0098041, IMG submission 77066) | Marine viral communities from the Subarctic Pacific Ocean - 8_ETSP_OMZ_AT15162 metaG | ecosystem: Environmental > Aquatic > Marine > Oceanic | place: Pacific Ocean | collected 2015-01-08
AATCCCAAAAAGCAAGCTGCCGTCTAAAAAGATTATTATTCTAACCACCTTATCTGCTGATTTTAAATTGTCCCAGTTTATCAAGCTGCGTAGTTTGCGTACTGAGTTTTACCATCTTGCTTAAATGCAACTAAGCATCTGTTTCTGTTTTTACCTGGATTAACATAACTTACGTGTACCCAGTTTGGGTTTGTGTTACTGCCAAACTCCCAGATCATTTGATCAAACTCTAAATTTTTTCTTATATAGTTAAACATCTCAGCGTTAGTTTTGTGACCATATGTATCATCTATGTCAAGAGCTTGGCCGTGACAATGCTGTGACTTGTTACTTCCGCCAATTGCTTTATTTAACTCTGGTCCACGATAAAATGAATTTATCTTTATAGGACCATCCACCCACTCTCTAAGTGGTTCAAATACTTTTACCGCTAACAATTTCATATTGTTAAGGTGTTCTTCAGTTGGTTTGTTTTCTAAACCTAACCTTAGTGCTGTAATGCTATACGTGCCTTCACGTGTACTAATATGTTCGCTAATCATTTAATTATCTTTTATATACTTTGTTTTCTAAGTCGCTAACTTTGTCTTCAAGTTTTTCTATTTCTTTTTCTAGGTACGTCACTTTTTGCTTTAGCAACAAACCATCAGATGTTTCTTTTACTTCATATGCAGGTAGTTCCTTAGCTAGTTCTATTTCTTGCTTAAGGTTGTTATAACCCATAGTACCAGATATAATAAAACCTATAACGATCGCAATACTTTTTACGTCGACTTTAAAGTCAGGCTTTTTATCGCCATCTATATCTATACCTATTGTTTTATCGCCTAGTTCTTCGATTTGTTTCATTATGAAAGAGATTTAGTTGTTGTGTTATTTCGTGCTGCCATAGTTTATTATTACAGGTTTTATCTTTTTCTTACACCTCTTTTTGGTACAACATAACCTGTTGATTTTTTATTTTTATCAACGTTTAGTTCATCTAATATAGTTGGTGGCTTAGGCAAACCAAAATCGTAAGTTGACCAACCTAACCCCATTAGTATCCTTTCGTAAGACTTATACCCTTGATCATGAAAATCAACAGCAGCTTCTAGTTGAGCTAATAGTTTAGCAACTCTATCTGTAGGTAAGCCATATACAAATGATGGTGTTTCTATTAATACGTCTTTGTATTTACCACCACCAATACCGTTTATTATTTTAGCTGCTTTTCTAAACTTAGTAGATATTGTTGGTGATATGTCTAATACTTTAACATCTAAATCTCTTCTATTACCTCTTGCTAATTCAATACCTATGTTTTTAATAACCGATAATGCACCTCCTAATATACCAGTACCTCGTAGTATAGAATCTATAGCTCTGTTTAAATAATCAACTTTTCTTTTTTCATCAACCTCATCACCTTCACCTAGACCCATTAATAATAAAGCAGCTGACTGTAAGCCTTGGAATAATAAGTTTTGATACACAAAGAACTGTGCCATTGTCCACGCCTGTTCTAATCTACTATCAGTTAGTGATTTAAATGTGCCATCTGGATTTTTAACTCTCCTTCCGTTCTTCATATCATTAAATGCTTTCTTACCTAATCTAGTATACTGCATAGTTACGTTTTGGAACGTTAAGAATATTCTACCCATAACACTTGCTTGTTCCATAGATATTAAATCTGCTCTTGATGATTGCTGTGATGACTCTGCTTTTTCTCTAAAGTCTCTCATTGCTGTTCTCTCTGCTTGTACTTGATTCATACCTTTGCTAACATAATCATTAACTAGGTTTCTATAGTATGCAGCACCACCAAAAGCGATAGCTAAACTATCAACAAATCTAGTAGGCGCGTAACCTTTACCTTGCAACATACCAGCTAGTTTTAAGAAAGGATCTTTTTCAGTTCTTATAGATTTAATAACTTCTTCTTGTACAATATCTATTTTACCTCTACTTCTTCTCTCTTTTAAAAACGTTGAGTTCCATAGTGTAGTAAAATCTTCTGCCCATTGTTTACTGTCTACAACTCTAGCTAAAGTATTAACTAAATTGTTTGGTCCTGTAAGTTCTATAAAGTTTGTTGCTGATATAGACTGTAGCAAAGCAGATCTTATGTTAACGAACATAACGTTACCAGTAGCAAAGTTTAACCACTTTAACCAAGGGTTGTTGAGTTGACTTTGATTTCTATTAACACCTTCTTCCATCCTAAAGAATATATCTTCTAATGCTCTTCTAAACTGACCACCGTATACAGCCTCTATTTTATTCATGTTCTCTGAATTAAACACAGAGTATCTGTTTTCTGTAAACTCTTGGTATATAGCAGGTCTCATAAGCTTGAACATAGTTTCTATGTCAGCACTAACGTCTTGTTGTTTCCAGTAATCAGTAGGTCTAGGATAAACATCTATAGCTGTTACAAATGTATCTTTTAAATTATCATTAATTAATTTAAATATATCATCAGCAAAGTTTTTAATCTCTTCGTTGTTTAGTACATATTCTAACATTATATCAAAGTCTTGTGTAGATAAACCTGGTACATCATGGCCAGCGTTCCACCACAGGTAATTTCTAACAGCGTCCATTTTAGTGTACTCGTTTGTTACATTTTCGTTATATAGTTTTGTTACAAAATCACCACCATATCTTTTCTTTAAATTAACATAACCTTCTCTTAGTGCTAGTTTAATTCTATCCATAGCTCTTTCAGATCTAGCGTATGGTCTTATTATTGTTTCTTCAAACCATATTTTGTCTGACTCACCTTTTCTACCTTTACCAGCTATATGGTTATCCCACAAGCCTTTTAAATCTTCTGCCGATGGTGGCACAAACACTAGGTTTGTTTTTCGTTTTAAGTTAAATAACTCTGTTAACCAAAAGCCTGGTTGACCTAATGCTTTTGCTCTTGCGTCATCAATATCTTCTTTTATTGCTGGTACATCAGGGTTGTTACCAACTAATATATCTGATAGCTGTTCTGGTGTTGCGGCTTCTTTACTATAATTTATTCTTGCTTCATATACTTTACCGCCTATATTAAATTTATCTAATACCTCAGCTACAGCTTTAGTATTTTTTATAGCATCATCAGCAAATAGTATATCATTATAACCTTGACTAGCCAAATCAATTATCCAGTTAGCTTTAGCTTCTGGCGTACCATTTTCTAGTCCAATTATATTTTCTATTTTTAAATCTAAACCTACACCACTTAAAAACTTTTGTATAGCAGGTGCAGCAGTTTGAGGTCTAGCTGTAAGCACGTATATATCTGTGTTACCAAACTTTTCTTTTAGCGCTTGTGCTTTGCCAAAGAAAGGCCCTCGTTTACCAGCTTTTACCTGACTAAATTCACTAAAATCAAAAACCGCTTCTTTAGCTTCTAAGGCTTCAGAACGTAAAGCAAACTCTGTAGCGTCTATTTCGCCTTTCGTGCCGTTAGGAAGCGTGTAAAGTACGTTAGATTTAGTCTTAGCCAACGTGTCGTCAAAGTCTATGATACTTGCACCTTTTGTTTTAGCATTAGGATCAGCCGCTCTTCTCATAGCAACTACAAAGTTCTGTGAGTTTATAGCATCATCTTTTCTTTCTTTGCTTTTATTTATTACCGCATCAGCATATTCTTGACCATATATGTCGTTAGTTTTTGTATCTCTAACAGCGAACATATTTTTCTTACCGTAGTTATATATAACATAGTACCTGTCAAATAAAGGGTTATCACCAAACTGATATGTGTTAGACATTGTAAATCCAAGCTTTACATTTTCAGCGTCCATACTGTTTGGTATTATAGCTACTTCATATCTACTTAATAGTTTATCAAGTTCTTCTCTTGTTATTTCATTTTGCGCATGATGACGGATTAAATTTACTAATATATAATTAGCAGGTATAGCATGTTCATATTTTAATTTAACGCCACTTGGGCCAATATACTTATGACGTACAGGTGCGCCAGCTCTAAGTGCTCCTTTAGGATTACTATTTAGAGCGGCCATAGATAAGTAAAAGTTTTTATCATCATAAACGCCAGCATCTGTTACTGTGCCTATACCTCTAGACATATACTCAACATACCTATCTACGAAGTCCATAGCTTCTTTTCCAAGTTTGCTACTTTCATCATAGCTATATTCCATCGCTGCATTACCTTCTTGTTCTAATAACTGAAACTCTTCACGTGGTATTACTATTGTTTCATCGCCATCCTTAAACTCGTAACGAATAATTGTATTTCCTTGTTTAATTGGCTTTAACTTTGCATCACCTTCTAGGCCAAGCACGCCATTAACCAACACGTCTTGCGAGTGTTGTAAGCCCTGATAAAACTGAGCTCTATTGTTTCCAACTCGATCACCATCAGGTGTTTCTATTATTGTTTGATTATCTTGAGCAACCTCTAAAGTACCGTCTAGTATTTTAGCGGCTACTTCAGTTGTACCTCTCCAAAGCTTTAAATACGCTACCACGTAAGCTCTTTTACCAAACTCTTCTATGTAGTCCTTTGCAAAAGATATATCAGCCTGTTGATTTATTAGTACATTTTCTTTTGATATTAAGTCTTTAGCTGTTTCACCTTTTGCTAAAACGCCTATAGTTTGAAAGTACATTGACAACATAACGTCACCTTTTTCTAGCATACGCTCTGATTCCTTTATAAAGTTTTTAAATGTATTTATATCTCTACCTTCAGCAAGTATATCTTTGGCTTCTTCAGGCGCCGCTAGAACTATTCTAAATTGATCTAATAGTTGTATTAAATCTTGAGATATACCATCAAGTTGTTTTATTGTCAATGTAACATTTTCTTCGTCAAAAATCATTTGTACAGCCGATTCCATATCCATACCTTTAGCTACACGAGCTAGTATAACGTTAGCATGTTTATATATAACAGCTTGCTTTTTAGCTGGTAATTGCGCTATAAAGTCAAGACTTTTATTAACTTTAGCCCTATCAAATATTTGAGCTATTTGGCCTGATCCTATTTCTTTTAATGCTTCATACACAAAACCACTCTTGTTTATTTGAGACATTATAGGTGCTTTATTAAAGTCATTTGTTCTAGCGTAACTAACAGCGTCGTTAGTTATAACCTCATCACCAAGTATAGCAATCAACTGCTTTTGTAAACCTTCTGTTTTAGCTTGATTGTTTTTGCCTTTTGGAAAATAAACATCAATAAACTCTTGGTCTGTAAAAGCGGCTAGCGCGGCTTCATTTTTTCTCATAACCTGTGGGCCAGATGTTTTACCTGTTGCAACTTTCTTTTGCCTAGCAATATCTTTACCTTTCCAGTCTAAAGTAAACTCTCCAGTTTCTTTGAGTTGCTTCTCGACTAACTGTGGTATGTTTTTAGATAAGTATTCTGTTTTAACCTCTCTTAAAAATATAGGCTTTATCTTTCTAAGTTTCATTTTTAAAACGTTACCAGACTCTACAAATGGTTTAACTATTCTAAATCTTTCTGTTAAAGCGTTACGTATGTTACTAACAAACGGTATAACATCTTTGTTTACGTTTTCAACATCTTTTAAACCGTCTGCGTAATTAATAATCTGAGTTAGTATTATATTTTGTATATCATCTATTACCTCAGGTTGAACACCCATGTCTTCAGCTATTTGTGAAAAGCCATAGTCTTCTACAGTATCATCGCCTATTTCAGCAGCTATACCCCTCGCCTCGTCTATGTCAACTGTTTTTGCTCTTGCTTGTTGCTCTGCTATATATTCTTTTGTTATGTTTAATGCTTTGAAGTTTAGATTACCCATTATCCAACCAAAGTAATCTGGCCTACCATTATCATCAAGTATTTCATTTGGTTTATAAGATCTTGTTATACCAACCAAATCTCTATATACATCTTTAACAAACTGATTTATATTAGCATTGTCAGGTCTTTTACCTATAATGTAACTATCAAATACCTTTTTTCTTTGAGCGTAGTTTAGTACGCTGTTAGCTACATCATCATCCCATCTAAACGTAGCATTACCTTCTTCATCAATATCTTCTAACGCAAGATCATATGCAAATCTATTTATAACATCTCTTCTTTGTGCATAACCTTTAGGATCTTCAACTGATTTTTGTACACCACCTCTCATCATAAACTCTGAACTCTTAAATAGATCAACGTGTGTTTGGCTAAATCTTACAAGCTCATCAAGGTTTATCCAGTCAGATACATCATCTTGCGTTTTAGATACAATGTCATGCCATAATGGCGCGTAGTCATAAGCATCTAAATTGTTTTGTTGAAAGTACTCTACAAATAAAGCGTATACTTCTTTGTAGTATTCTGAGTCTGATTTATCAGGTAAACTAGCTTGTATGCTATTATATATATCTGGTAAGTTCTTTTCAGTAAACTTTAATATTGTTTCACCAACAGCTTTTTGTTTTGCCTTGTCTGTACCCATTGTGTGATATTGGTATTCATGAGCTACTTCGTGAGGTATAGAGTGAGTCCTATAATTATTCTTTGCGTTTTCTGTTATCACAGCTAAAGTCTTTTGGCCTTCTAGGTTAAACGCGTTAAGTCTACCACTTGTTATATCAGTTACTAGTTCTGTATCGTTTATGCTTTTAGCGTACTCTACAGCTTCTGCTTTTGACATTTCCCTTATGTTCAATGCACCTTTAAATTGTTTTTTATAATCTGATATAACTTGCTTACGCACATCATCATAATACATGTCTTCAGCTTCTCTTAGTATATTTGCTGCTCCAGCTTTTTTAGCCTTTTTAATGTAATCGTTATACTTTATCCTGTCTGCTTCAACTGGTGAGTCTTCTAGTACTTTAAATATACTTCTTGGTGTGCTTTTTAACTGATCAATTAAAGCTTCATTTAGTTGATATTCTTGTAGCTTTACTTGTTTTGTTTGCTCATCAACTAAAGGATCGTTTAAAATCTTTTTAATTGAGTTTTGATAACCAATGTATTCTTGAAATTTATCGTATGCTTTTGGATTATATAAAGCGTATTGACCAATAGCTTTTAATTGTTTTTGAAATGCTTGTGCTGCTGCACTAACTTCGTTTTGTAGTGCCGTTACTACATCAGGTGATGGATCAGGCTTTTCTAATTCAGTATTAAGTTTATCTTGAGCTACTGTTAATCTTTGACTAGCATCAAATAGTATTTGTCTTGACTTATTGTCAACACCAGCTGATGCAGCCAAGCCTTGAACAAAAGATCCTAACTGTATACCACCGCCAACTATAGCACCAGCCCATCCTGCTCTATCAACATTTGTTAATAGATCCTTACCATCAAAAGCGTTTTGTGATATTTCAGTAAATATCTCCGATAAACTTTCAGCGCCCATAGCAGCTGGAACTGTTAAGGCAACTGGTAAGTAACTTTTAAAACCGTTTGATAAACCTGGTAGTTTAGCTTCTATTGCTTTTCTCATGACTCGTTGGCCAAAGAAATTACCATTCAATAAACGTAAAGTAACTAAGTTTTCAAATAATGCTTCTGCCATACCATGACCAGCCGACACAAATAACTTTTCTTCTAAAGGTATTTTATCTGCATACGGGTTAAGAAACTCATCGTATGCATATTCACTTCTTCTCATACCATACCCAAGTTGAAACATAGTTCCTGTTGCTAGTTTACTACCACCAACACCTCTAGTTAAAAGTAATGATCCTAATATCGGTAGTTGCTCAGCAATGGTTTCGCCTGCAAACCTCCAAAAATCTGGACCAAAGCCAGGGTCTGCTGGTAAAGCTCTTATCTGTCTGTTTCTTCTTTCAACACCATCTCTTAACATAGCAGATACTTTATCTTGATTTTTAACAGCATCAAACTCTTTACCAAGAGCTAAACCAAGTATATCAAGTGGTAAGTTTGATAATCTATTTACATTAGCATCAAAAACATTTACAGAGCTGTTTGCTAGTTTACTTCCTAAGTTGTATAATGTACCGTAAGATCTACGCGCTAAGTCTTGTTGTAATGGTAAATTATCAAGTCTTTTTATTTTACCAGCTATATCAGACGATGCTACTTGAATATCAAATAGTTTACCTGCAGCTCTTTTTCTTAGATTATTATATATTTTCTTTTCATTTTCTGGCAAGTTAAATAGTAGTTGCTCTGAGTTATCTATGTTACTATACTTATTATAAAACTCATTTAAAGCAACAACGTCTTCATCGTTAGGGTAACTATTAATTAAACTATCAATAGCTTTAACTCTATTTGTTAATTCTTCTGGTTGAGGTACGCCAGCTAAAGTACCTATGGTACCAATAATATATTTTGATTTTTCTGCACGTATGTCTTCGTCACTTGAGAACGTTCCAAATTTTTCTTCAAAGTAAGTATCTACCTTTCGTAATTGCTCCTCTAACATCTCTTGTCTTTGTAGTATGTTTCTAGCTAACGTTTCTATATCTTGCTTTGTAGCTGGCTTACCATCTTGCTTTAATAATCTTTGAGCTTCATCTATTATTTCTTGATAAACAAAAGCACCTTTTGTAGTTTCAGACCTACCTGGTATATTCATTTGTTCTCTTAGATCAACGCCTAAAATTGGCTGTGTTCTTAGCGTTTCTCTTTCAAACATATCAACGCCAGCAAGTCTATCTTTGACTGCTTGTGTTTCCTGTTCTGTTAATTGATTTTTTAGTAATTGATCTGCGTATTCACCCCATGTTGCTATGGTCTCCATAGCCTGTTTATACTCGTCTGAATTAGGTTGTGAGTTATTTTTAAAGAAGTCAAACAACTCATCTCTTCGTTTACCTTCAAAGTTATTGTAAGGCACTCTTATTGTTTTGCCGTTGGGTGCTGTAACCCTTACGCCGTCTGTAACACCCATAGTGGCTGTATATTCCATATCAAAACCAAATGGGGTAACTAATGTTTTATAATCGGAGAAGTCTTGTGATAAAGGTTTATTACCTTCAAATAAATCTTCTGGTAGAAATGTAAGTGGATCGGCGTTAACATCTATAGGAACTCTCTCAGCATCTTCTATTTCTTTTCTTCTTCTTCTTGCTTCTGCAAGGCCTATAGCATCCCACTCATCATACTGAGCTTGCATGTTATAAGTTTCAAGTAAAGCTTTATCTTTATCTAAATATACGCCTTTTGGATTAATTACTCTAGACTGAAAGTCTCTAATAAATAAACCTGCTCTACCCTGATAGTATGTATTTAATTCTTCAAGCTTCTCGTTTGTTACCTTTGTGTCTGGTGCAAACTGAGAATACATTTGTAGTATAAGTTCTTTCATGTTTACGATCCATCATTATTGTTGGCAGTTTCACCAGGCATACCAGGTTGTCCAGTTGCTTCGGTAAATCTTGATGACATATTTACAAACGCATCATATATATATGGGAAGTTTAATACCATATTTTGATTTTGCATTTGTTGTAATAACCACATCCTTGTTTTTGCTTTAGCATCTATACCAGTTGGAACCTTCCAGTATATTGGTTGGTATTTGTTTATCGCACCTTCATTAATTACCCTTTGACCTTCATCATTAACAGTGTAATCTTCTTTAACATAATCCGCTGGATAAAACACTATATAGTCACCACCTTTAAGCTCACGGTTAGGATCTCCTGTTACTGCTGTTTCTGCTCCAGCTGCTGTTTTGCTTATGTAACCATTATACGCGTCGCCTTGTGATATCGCTCTCTGCCACTCTTCATAATCTGCCTGACCAGGGTTTAACCCAAGAGCTTGCTCATCCATAACAAAACCTATACGCATAGGTGCACCAGTTTTACTATGCTGTAAATTTAAAGAGCCTAACGTTGTCACTATCTGGTCAGGATACATATTAGTAGATATGCCATCTATTGTTGATAAAACAGCTTGACTAGCTAAGTCATTTTGCATTATTTCCATTAAGTATTCTCTATCCTCTTTTGTTCTGTTTCCTAATGAAAATCCTTTTATAGCATTGTTAACTATATCTTTTTGATCTTTTGCTATTATAAACTCTCTAAACTGTGGTAAATATACATCGTTGAAGAACTGCACTAAACCTTCTTTTAAGTTTTGTGATTGCGCTGGGTCTTGCCACCATTGATCATACTCAGAGCCAGGATTTGTTTGATCATACTTAGCTTGAGCATCTTTTACCCATTGATGTTGACTAAAGCTTTGATTGCCATTAACAGAAGAAAAATCACCTGCTATACTTCTTAGAGCGTCATAGTCCATAGTATTAACATAGTTACGCATGTCTTGCGTCCATGCTTTAGTGTTAAACGTTCCTTTACCTATTTTTTCCACAGCATCTAAGTACTTATCATTTATCGCTGTTATTTCTTCTGTAGCTGGATCAAAAAACTGAGGTGACTGACCTCTATATGCGGTGTTTGTTCTTGTTTTACCGGTTTTATCTACCCAAGTATATTCAATGCCCATCTTGCTGTTTGTAAAAACTGGTCTTGATGATGCTGCGTTATGGTACGCCATTAGTTGCGCGCGCTGATTAAAGCTTAAACCTTTTGATACTCTACCTTCTTCTACAGTTTCAGCAAACTCTTTGCTATCAGCATCCCACTCATCTATGTAGGCTCTTGTTTCACCGAGGCTACCTTGTATTCTGTTCATTTTTGCTAGTGCATCTATGTATTCTTGGCTGTTAGTATTTCTTGTTCTTTTAACTGTTATAGCTGCTTGATTATACTCATTTTTTAACATTGACATTTGGGTTATCATCTCTTTATTCCATGCACCCGCGTAGTCTTCTTCTGTTAGTTCAAGATTATCAAACTCCTTTTTATTTTTAAGGAACTCATCTTCTCTTTCTTTTAGTTGAGTTTGTATGTTCTTAAATTCTTTACCTATAGTTTGATTAACTAACTGACCATATTGAATAGGACGGTTTGCTTCACCTAATGCTTTTTGCGCTTGTAATAATGTATTTGTAAATTCTAATGCCATAATATTATTTTTATCCCATACCAACAGCCATCTGAGCGCCACCAGCGATTATCTGGCCTACACCACCTGCTAACGCTTGTGTTGCATCTCTTCTAGCTTGATCAGCTATTGCTTTTCTTTGTGTTGCTAATGCTAATAATGTTTCGTTTTTATCTCTTACTCTTTGCTCTGCTCTTTCAACTGCTAATGATCTCATATAATTACCTTGACCTATTAACTGTTGGTTTCTTGATTCTTGCTGACCTATGTTAGCTGATATTTGTGACATGTTCATTGATTGTTGCTGTGCCATAGCTTGTGCTAAACCAGCTACACCAGATCCACCAGCAGCACCTTGCAACGCGCCTAATGTGTTTGCTAAACCTTGCTGTGATTGTCTTGCTTGAAACTGTGCTTGTAATTGGTTAACAGTCATATCCTCATAAGGGTTTGCCATAACTGTACCATAATAATTCATATTCTCAAAGCCTCTCATTCTTTCTCTTAACTGCTCTCTCGCGGCTGCTTGTTCTCTTCTTCTTTTTCTTCCACCTACAACACCTGTAAGTACATTACCTAAGCCTTCGGCTATCATGCCTATACCTCCAGCTTGACCTGATGTTAAACCTTTATCTTCTACGTTAGAACCATCTGTTCTTGCTATTTCAGCTCTTTTTTCTAATGCTGGTAAGCTAGCAATAGCGTTACCACCTGCCGTTGGTGGCGGTGTGTAACTTTGATTTAGGTATTGACCCACGTCCTCTCTAAATAATGTTGTTCTAAATATGTCGTCAGTAAATTCCTGTCGTGGTCCGTAGTTATAGTTTGTGTTTCCGTTCATGTTATTATAATTACATTAATTTCTTTTTATTTACTACTTATGAATACTTCGGTGCCAACAGCAAATAATTCTGTTGATTTACTGTTACCAGGTGTTAAAGACATTTTAACTTGCATGTAATAACCTAACACCCCGTTATTCTGTACTGATCTTTCTTTTAATACAAATATGTATTTACTAGCTAATGACCATGATCCAGACCACGAACTACCTACAGAACTAGGTATACCTATACCAATTGTGGTTATATCTTTATTATGAGGTAAAGCTGGTTCAGCTGGTGGAGGTGAAGTTGTACCTGTAATAGTTGGATCAACCGTCATTGTATTAGTTGATCTAGCTATAGCTGTTATAGGGCCTAATATTCTAAAGTTTGTTATCGCAGCTGTACTAGCATCATACTCTGCGGTATAAACCATATCATAGCCTCTATCATCGCTAGTAAAACTACCAACATTAGCTCCTAATCTTTCTTCTACGTCTAGTGGTAAATCATTACCAAATGTTATTGTGTATGCCATATTATGTATATAAACCTGAATTTGAATTTAAAGCTACTGTAATAGTTGCAGCTGCTGTATCTGTACCAGAAAGTGATCCTGATGCTGTTGACCTAAATGTAGCAATACCAATATCACCCTCTCTTATTCTGCCAAACTTATCACCTTCACCTTCTTTTAAAACTATTGTTGAATCAGAGTTAGTTGTAGCTCCTAAATTTGTTGTTGAGCCATAGGTAACCTGTAAGTTACTAGGATATAAACCTGCTGCCGCCGCCGCAAACTCAACTTGATACGCGAACTCTACAGCAGCACCGCCTGATTTTGATGAGAACGTTGATCCTGCTAACTCATTAACACCAGTCGATGAAAATGAGTTATTAACATAATCACTTGTTGCCGCTGTTAATGTTACAACACAAACGTTTGTACCTGAAGATCCTAGATTTTTTGACAACTCAAGAACCTGAGCTGTTTTAAGTACAAGTGTATCGTTTTGTGTACCGTATTGTACAATAGTAAAAGGTATTTGTATATTACCTCTACCAGTACCTGGCGCATGAAACTCAGCTTCACCAATTTTTAATCTAGCGCCAAATTTTAAATGTATTAAACCTGTTGAAGAGTTGTATGGGTTATCACCATCAACATTTTCAAAGTCTGTTGTTGCATCTAAATCATCAACTTTAACAACACTACTCTGTGTATCAGTCGAGTTATCTCTTGCTAGTTTATATATTATTCTACCAACATTGTTTTCTGTTGGATCTACAGTACCAGCTGGCATAGTAAACGTATCACTCGTGTCTGCACCAAGACTTAAATTTTCTAATACATCAGCTGCTACACCAGTGGTTACGTTACCATTAGTTACGTTTTCCATACTAAATAATACACTTACATTAGTACCCTGTGTCAATGTGTATAACACTTTGTTGTCATCTGAGTTGTCACTTAAATCAAACTCATCGGTTATAATATAATTAGTTACAGGTGTTAAACGAACATATATACTTCTTTGTATAGATGCGTTGTTAGCTGTTACCTTAATAGTTGCTGTCGTAAATCCTTGATCACCTATTGTTAGTTCTTTTGTTCCACTAGAAAAACCATTACCATCACCTAAATCTATTTCTAGGTTTGTGCCTGTAGCTGATGTTGTTGCTGCGTTTAAATTTACTTTTGCACCTACTGATCCATAAACTTTTATTTCTCTTAAATTTTCTTGTTTAGGCAAGTCTGTTTCATCAATATCAGCACCCCATATAGCGTTGGTTAATAAGCTTACTGTTTCTGTAGGTCTTGATATTATTTTAATATTTTCAGATGTAAGATTTTGATTTGATATAGAACCTACAACTTTAATTTGATAACCATCGTTAACAGCGGTTGGTCCCGTTACTTGATAATTATCTACAACACCACCTGTAATAGCTACTTCAGGTAAATTTTCTGAAGTAAAAGCATAGTTTTCATGTGCTGAAACAAACACGTTTAATAATGTTTTTGTTTCATTGTTATCACCAGATGTAGTCCAAGCTGTACCGGTTGCGCTAGAACCTGATATTATACCACCACCATCAAAATCCGCTATGTTTGAGTTTTGTTTTGAAACAGTATAAGTACCAGCCAATGTAAATGTTTCATTTGCTGTTTTACCAGATGTTACAACAGGTATACTTATATTAAGATCACTAGAGTTTTTGTAATCATTTAAGTCAACATTTATAGACATATTACCGTTAGATAATAACGTCGCTGATAATGTTGACGAGTCAATATACGTTGTGCCACCTGTTACACTTCCAAATGTAAACGCGCTTGTAAATTTTGTTCCTGTTTCAGGTCGTACTATAAACGTTAACGTGTTGCTCATTGTTGTTCCTAATACAGCCGATACCTCTTGTGGATCAGGTATAATTATCTGACCGTTATCACCGTTTTCAATTTCTACCTTTGTAGTAAACGACTTAGCATGTTTTAAGTGTGTAAAGTATTTATTTTCTTTAGCTTTAAATGAAGCACCGCCTCCACTTTCCTGATCAGTTGTTACACTTGTCGCAACCCAACCAGCGTTACCTTCATAGTTAAGTGTTTTAAATTTCTTTATAGCATTTCTTTCGGCGTTAAAAATAACATCTATGGTTGCGCTAAATGTCTCTCCATAGTAATTACACCTTGGCGTATTCTTTTTATCGTTGTGTTGATATAAGTCTGCGTTTTTAAAAGTATAAAAGAAGTTATTTAAAGATATACCCCACTCAGGAATAAAAGATTTACGACTTGGCCAACCATCAACAGATTCTTTAAATGATACTGTATTATCTTCATCAGTTGGTGTTTTAACCGTTATGTGATATGCGTTTGTATCTTCGTCGTATATACCTAGTATTTTATCAGTAACTGGTAGGTTATCGCCAAAATAATCTCCCATGCCTTTACCAGATATATCAGTTAAACCGTCACCACCACCAACACCACCTGATAACCTAAACACCCTACCTCTATCTTTGTCAGCAAAGTAAATTCTATTACCAAACGCCGCAAAGCTTTCTGGGTTTTTACTGATACCGTAGTCACCAGCGTAAGGTACTACTTGACCTAATACACTGTTTGTAGCTACAAGTTGCGGATTACCATCAGCATTAAATACAGCATCTTTATCTGCTAGTATTTTTAATATTTTATCTTCACACATAACAACTAAATCACTGTTACGTGCATATAGCTTTTGTATAGCGCCATAAACAGTATTAACGTTTTTAGTTATTTTTTCAGCTTGAATAAACTGATTTAATCTATTAACACCGTTTTTAGAATTAAATAAACCTGAGTATATTAATGTACTTTTTAGTCTTTCTTCAGCATAAGGCTCATCTAATATTGTTGATGCTACAGCACCTTTATCTATACGTATGCCATTAAAGTCATCTCTAACTCTGTCAGACTCAACACCGTTACCAAAACTAAAACAGTTATACCATATCTTACTACCGTTTCTAGTTGTACCTAGTGTTTGTTCTGTGCCGTGATCTGCTATAGCATGAGCGTCACTAGCTTCATAAAATAAATCAAGATCTGATATTGAAGGTTTAGGTTCTGTTTCCCAAACAGCTGGATTATCAGTAAACTTACCATCATCTGATGCTACCATTCTTTTCACATCTTTGATGTATTGTTTATCTTCTGTATTCATTCTTAATAAATCTAGAGCAGTCCATTTCTTTATGTTATATTTCTTCTTCAATGCTAACATAGGTAGATATAATGGATTACCCCATTTTTTCATCCACTTCTTATACTCTGCAACATCTTTGAAATCGACATTACGAATAATTGTTACTAGGT